>WNGE01001595.1_pt1 | contig 28555 bp, 28 predicted proteins | sample 5400651 | NCBI WGS metagenome assembly WNGE01 (sample SAMN13153370, study PRJNA577476) | soil metagenome | isolation source: 60 cm soil or saprolite under grassland replicate 2 | place: USA:California | collected 2016-06-15 | reverse complement strand
CATGGCTGCTCCACTCCAGCGGCGTGGTGGACGACGTGCTCATCGAGCGCCGGTCCTTGTCACCAATCAGTGTGAGTCGGCCTTGGGGGCAGGATCAGGACCGCGTGGGTAGGTCCGCGGCGAGCCGGTTCATTTCACCACTCGGTACTTCAGGTGCGTGACGCCGGGCGCCTCGACGGCCCGGACCTGCTCGAGTCGCACGTCCACGTCCCCGAGGCTGCCGAAGATGCGAGCACCGTCGCCGAGCAGCACCGGAGCAACGTGGAGCTCGAGCTCGTCCAGCAGTCCCGCTGCCAAGTACTGCTGAACGATATTGCCGCCACCCCAAAGCATGACGTCCTTGCCGCCGGCGGCCTGCTTCGCCTGTTCGAGCGCGGACTCGATTCCGTCGGTGACGAAGTGGAACGTGGTCCCTCCCGCCATCTCCACGGGATCACGCCGGTGATGGGTGACGACGAACACGGGGTAGTGGTAGGGCGGGTTGTCGCCCCACCAGCCCGTCCACTGCTCGTCGCCCCAGGCGCCACCACCGATAGGGCCGAACATGTTCCGGCCCATCACCGCGGCGCCGATGTTCTCCCTCGATTCCTCGACTATCCGTGCGCTCTCGTTCACCTCGCCGCCTTGCTGGCCGTGGGACTCGCGCCAGGCGGCCAGCGGAACCACCCAGTCGTGGAGCCGCTCGCCGCCCTCGCCGAGCGGGTTCTCCTCGCTCTGGTTCGGGCCGGCGACGAAACCGTCCAGCGAGATCGAGATGTGACACCTAAGCTTGCTCATCGTGCCTCCTCAGTAGGCGGCCGCTGCGGCCGCGGGGACCTTGATACATCGAGAGCGGTTGCCGAGCGCGGCATCGCCGTTCGGCACCGTCACGAGGTAGTCGGAGTCCACTCGGCCATCTCGACATCACCCCCCGGCCGTCTAGCTGCTGGCCAATCTGCTCGGCCCGGACGTCGACGCCTGCTCGATCAGCTACGTCGCCGGCTGGTCGCACGCCGACCCGCCGCGCTCACCGCGGCCCCGGCCGGCCAATGTGTGTTGTGCGCAGTCAACCGTCGCTGTAGCAGCCCAATCACATGCGACGACGGATACCAGCTGGCTGCGTTCTGAAGAGTTGGGGATAGGGAGGAGTTCCGATGTGCGGGCCAGCCTTAGAGGAGCAGATTTCGGGGCATGAGCAGGACGCGGACCTAGCAGGAGGACGTAGATGGCACGGGTCAGCGATCGCAGGAGCCCAAGGTCCTCGGCGGTCGCCACCGGACGGCCTCGCGTCCTGGTTATCGGCGGTGACCCCAAGCATGTGCGCAAGCCCCCAGAGCCCGGTAGCACCCGCCGTCGGTCGTTCCGCGCAGGACGTTCACGGTTTCGTTCAAGCGCACGAGTACTAGATCATCGTCCAACCGACCGACGCCCCAGTCGTCCGGAAAGCTGAACGGCACCAGGGAAATCGGACCGACGCGCTGATTGCGGTCGACCTACGGGTGAAAGGAATTGGTTAGTGCGCCTCGGAGACGATCTGGGACGCGGCTTCGGTGGGATCTGGTTCGCCACGGGCGCCACTGCCATCGGCGCGCAAGTCGCACAACTGGCCGTGCCACTGCTGGCGGTGGTGACGCTGCACGCCTCGTCCGGACAGGTCGGGCTACTCGGGGCTGCGCAGTGGTTGCCGTTCCTGCTGATCGCGCTGCCGGTCGGCGTGCTCGTCGACCGGCGCCGCCGCCGGCCGCTGCTGATCGCGGCGGAGTTGATCCGCGTGGTCGGCACGACCACAACCATCCTTCTCGGCGTAGCCGGTGTCCTGTCCCTGCCGGTGCTCTTGCTGCTTGCGGCCGTCGTCGGCTGCGGCGGCGTCGTGTTCGAGGTCGCCTACCAATCATTCCTGCCCTCCGTCGTGCCGCGGGAACGACTCGACGCCGCGAACAGCCGCTTACAGGCGACGGAGGCGACCGCACTGGTGGCAGGGCCTGGCGTCGGCGGCTTGCTTGTGCAGCTGCTCGGGGCACTGCCGACCCTCGCCGTCACGGCAGTCGGGTCGTTCATGTCCGCGGTGTCACTGTGGCGGATCCCGGAGTCCTTCACGCCCGCCGCCAACCGGAAGAAGCCGATCGCGCGCGACCTGCTCGAGGGCCTGCGGTTCTTGCGGCACGACCGGGTTCTGGCAGGCTTGCTCGGCTTCTCCGCGATCGCCAACCCCTTCGCGCAGTGGATCACCCTGCTCTTCCTCGTCGACGGCGTCCGGCGACTTCACCTCACTACCGGGCAGGTCGGCCTTGTACTCGCGATCGGCGCGGTCGGTACGCTCCTCGGCGCCGCCACCGGCCCGGCAGTCGCGCGCCGCCTCGGAGCGCTACGCACGATCGTCATAACCGCGGCTGTGGATCCCGTCGTCCTCTTCGTCCTCCCGGCCGCGGTGCCCGGGTGGGGCATGTCCGCGCTCATCACCGCCCTCGGTGCCGCCTTCGCGGTCAACGGGTACGCCGTCGGCGTGGACACCGTCGTGGTCACGACCGTTCGCCAGACCCGCACGCCCGACGACCTGCGCGGCCGCGTCAACGCCACAACCCGCATGGTCTCCTACGGAACCATCACCCTCGGCGCCGCTGCCGGCGGCCTCGCCGGCCAGCTGTTCGGCGTCCGACTCGGCCTGCTCATCGGCTGCGTCGGCGCAGTCACCACCTTCGCCTGGGTCGCCGGATGGGCTGCCCTGCTCACCCGCCAAAACGAACGATTGGACGGCGCTCCGACCGTACCGATCCAAAACAGATCGTCATATGGTGCGCAGTGAGCAGACGCGCGCTCGTGACACCGTGGTCGGTCAGCGCCTGCTCGGCGCCCGCAGCTCGTGGTCGAGCCGGCGTGCCTCGGCAACGGCGAGCGGCCGTAGCGGTGAGGTCGGCGGCAGAGTCCGGGCCTGGCGCTGCCACATCTCCAGGTCATCGGCGCCCCATCGTGACCTCGTCCAGGCGACCATCAGGTCCGGCTCGGCCAAGGCGAGGACGGCCGCCCGCATCTGCCGCTCGATACTCTCGCGCCGCTGCACCACGCCGGGCGCGTCGGACTGCGGCAGCAACGGGCCGCGGTAGGCGCGCATGGCATCGCGTACCCGTCCTGCGGCGATCAGCGCCGGCACGGCCTGCCAGTCGCACTCGGCCGGGATTCGCAGCCGGTAGGGCCGGGAGTCAAGGACGTCCGCGCCGAGTTGGGCCCGCAGCCGGGCCATCTCTACGCGCAGTGTCGAGGTCTGCACGTCGTCGCGGTAGAGCTCGATCGCCAGCTGATCGCCCGTCATGCCGTCGGGGTGATCGAAGAGGATGACCACGATCTCGCTGTGCCGCGGGCTGAGGACGATTGTCCGATCGTTCACGCGCACCTGGCAGTCGGGCCGACCGAGGCCCGCTACGTGCAGCGTGCTGACCGGCGTCGGTGACCAGAGCTCGAGCCGCCGCCGGCCTCGTCCGACCGCGACCAGCCGGGCGAGCTCCGCCTCGGCCATGCGGGCCGCCGCGCGCACCATCCCCATCGTCATGGGCGACGCCACGTCGTCGTTGCCCGTGACATCGACGATCCCGATGACGGCCTGCGTCTCGGGATCATGAATTGGCGCGGCCGCGCACGACCATCGCTGAACGGGACGGGTGAAGTGCTCGGCCGCATGGATCTGCACGGGCGCATCCAGGCGCAGGGCGGTGCCCGGTGCGTTGGTACCGGCGCGTGCCTCGTCCCACGCGGCGCCGGCTACGAAGTTGATCCGCTCGGCGCGGCGCAGTACGTCCGGCCGGCCGCATACCCACAACAGGTTGCCGGAGGTGTCACCGATCGCCATCAGGCTGTCGCATTCCTCAGCAGTCCGCCCGAGCACGTCGTACAGCAACGGGAACACCGATGAGAGCGGATGCGCCTCGCGATACTCCACCAAGTCCGAGTCGGCCAGAGCGATCGGCGCGAGGCAGGCATCCGCGTCGACCCCGGCCGCGGCCGAGCGCAGCCACGAATCGGCGACCAGCGCCCGCACACCGGTCGGCGCCGAACCACCGCCCAGCAACTCGGCATGCGCGTTGTGCAAAGACTTCGTATCGCCGTCGACGGTGGCGGTCCGACGCAAGTTGTCCACGTTCGCTCCCAGACCTCAGGGGTTCGTCGGACAGGCCCGAACGCGCCTCGCTGCCCATTCGGAGGCCCCGGTCAAGCGCCCCGAGTTTGTTCGCATCCTGCCCGGTGGCGCCACGGCCCGCGCAGTGCTCAAGCTCCCAAATCAGCCGGGCCTAAGGTCCCGCATCCGAACGGGCGAGCCCGCCCGGATAACCGCATACGGCTTGCAACGTCCTTGCAACGTCGCGGTTCCTAGTGTCTCGCCATCCCGCCGCACCGGCGTGGACCCCGACACAGGAGGCCGTCGATGCCGGGACAACTGCCTTCCCTCGAACAACATCTCGACCAGCTGCTCGCCGTCGAGCGGTTCGAGCCGCCGGCCCGCTTCGTCGCAGACACCCAGGTCGGAGATGCGGACGTCTACGCACAGGCTGCCGACGCTCCGGCGTGGTGGGCCGAGCAGGCTCGGCAGCGGCTGGACTGGGACACCACGTTCAGCACGGTGCTCGACGACAGCAACCCGCCGTTCTTCACCTGGTTCGCCGACGGCAGGCTCAACGTCTCCTACAACTGCCTAGACCGGCACGTCGACGCCGGACGTGGCGAGCGGGTCGCCTTCCACTGGCACGGTGAGGAAGGCGAGCAGCGGATGCTGACGTACAGCGCGCTGCTCGCCGACGTCCAGCGACTGGCCAACGCTCTACTCGCGCGCGGTGTGCGCAAGGGCGATGTGGTCGGGATCTATCTGCCGATGATTCCGGAGGCAGTCGTGGCGATGCTGGCGTGCGCCCGGATCGGCGCGCCGCACACCGTGGTCTTCGGCGGGTTCGCGCCGTCGTCCGTCCGCGAGCGGCTCGAGGTTTCGCACGCCAAGGCGCTGATCACCGTCGACGGCGCTCGCCGCAAAGGCAAGACCACGGCGATCAAGCAGGCCCTGGACGACGTGATCGCCGACCTGGCCAGTCTCGAGACGGTCGTCGTGGTGCGGGCGGCCGGAACCGCCTGCTCGATGCGGGCCGGACGCGACGTCTGGTACGACGAAGTGCTCGCGGCCGCCGATCCGACCTGCCCGGCCGAGCCGATGGAGGCCGAGCACCCGCTGTTCCTGCTGTACTCGTCCGGCTCTACAGCCAAGCCGAAGGGCATCGTCCACACGACCGGCGGCTACCTCACCGGCGTGAGCACCACGCACGCGATGGTCTTCGACCTCGCCCCTGATCGTGACGTGTTCTGGTGCACCGCGGACATCGGGTGGATCACCGGCCACTCCTACGTCGTCTACGGCCCGCTGGCCAACGGATGCACGTCGGTCATGTTCGAGGGTGCACCTGACTACCCGGACCGGGACGTGTGGTGGGACATCATCGAGCGCTACGGCGTGACGATCCTCTACACCGCGCCGACGGCGATCCGGGCCTGCATGAAGTGGGGGCCGGAGTACCCGGGCAAGCACGATCTGTCCTCGCTACGGCTGCTCGGCTCGGTGGGCGAACCCATCAACCCGAAGGCGTGGTTGTGGTACCACACCGTCATCGGCGGCGAACGCTGCCCGATCGTCGACACGTGGTGGCAGACCGAGACCGGCGCGATCATGATCTCCGCGCTGCCGGCGCTCACCCCGACCAAGCCTGGCTCAGCCACCCGACCGCTGCCCGGCGTGTCGGCCACCTTGCTCGACATGCACGGCAACGAGATCGAGGTGGGCACCGGGCTGCTGGTGCTGACCGAGCCGTGGCCGAGCATGCTGCGCACGCTGCACGAAGATCCCGAGCGGTACGCGCAGACCTACTTCGGCCGGTACGGACCGCGCACCTACGTCGTCGGTGATTCGGCGCGCCGGGACGAGGACGGCTATCTCTGGATCATCGGGCGGATCGACGACGTCATCAACGTCTCCGGCCACCGGCTGTCGACCGCCGAGGTCGAGTCCGCGCTGGTGTCACACCAGGCCGTCGCCGAGGCAGCCGTCGTCGGCGCCCATGACGAGCTGACCGGGCAGGCCATGGTCGCCTTCGTGACCGTACGCGCCGGCGTCGACGCGAACGCCGCGCTTGAGGCGGAGCTGCGCGAGCATGTCGCCGAACGCATCGGCAAGCTCGCCCGCCCCAAGAAGATCACCTTCGCCCACGACCTGCCCAAGACGCGGTCCGGCAAGATCATGCGCCGCTTGCTGCGTGACGTCTCCGACGGCCGCGAGCTCGGCGACGTCACAACGCTCGCCGATCCGTCGGTCGTCACGGCACTGCAGGCCCAGTTCGCGGCTGCGGATGCCGAGAAGCAACCCGCAAAAGCCCAGATGGAGCGCACATGACGTCCGCCGAGCAACGACCGCATACCGGCTATGCCGACGCCGGGGACGTCCGCGACCGGGTCGCCCTCGTCACCGGCGGCACGAGCGGCATCGGAGCCGCGATCTCCCGCCGGCTCGCTCAGCAGGGCGCGCACATCGCGGCTGGCTACTGGGGTTTCGATGACCGCGCGCAGGAGTACCTGGTCGCAATGAAGGCAGACTTCCCCGACCGCCAGGTCACCCTGCACGAGAGCAACATCGCCGTCGCCGACGACTGCCGACGGGTCGTCCGCGAAGTCGTCGACCAGCACGGCCGCATCGACATCCTCGTCAACAACGCCGGGATCACGATCGACCGCACCGTCGCCAAGATGACCGACGACGACTGGCAGGCAGTCCTCGACGTCAACCTGTCCGGCGCGTTCTACCTGTCGCAGGCAGCGATGCGGCACATGCTCGAACGTGGCACCGGCCGGATCATCAGCATCTCCTCGGTGATCGGCGAGACCGGCAACATCGGCCAGGCCAACTACGCCGCGTCGAAGTCGGGCCTGTTCGGGCTAACCAAGTCACTCGCCAAGGAGGCGGCGTTCCAGCTCAAGCGGGCCGGCCTGCTGGGTGACGGAGTCGGGCTGACCGTGAACGCCGTGGCGCCGGGCTTCATCGCGACCGACATGCTGGCCACCGTCCCGGAGAAGGTGCTCGAAGGCATCCGGGCGCAGGTGCCGCTGGGCCGGCTCGGCCGTCCGGACGACATCGCACGGACTGTCTGCTTCCTCGCCGCCGACGAGAGTGCCTACGTCACCGGCCAGATCTGGGCCGTCAACGGCGGCCTGGACATGTGAGGACGACGCCATGACTGAGCAAAGAGAGGTCGTGGTGCTGTCCGGCGTGCGGACGGCGATCGGCAAGTACGGCGGCGGGCTGAAGGACGTGCCGCCGTGCGACCTGGCCGCCACCGTGGTCAGGGAGGTTGTCGCCCGGTCAGGCGTAGAGCCGGTCGACGTGGGGCATGCGGTGTTCGGCAACGTCATCCACACCGAGGTCCGCGACATGTACCTGGGCCGGGTCGCGGCCGTGAACGGCGGCCTCCCGGTCGAGACGCCGGCGTTCAACGTCAACCGGCTGTGCGGCAGCGGATTGCAGGCGATCGTGTCCGCGGCGCAGGCCATCAAACTCGGCGACGCGGACGCTGCCGTCGCCGGCGGCGCGGAGTCGATGAGCCGCGCCCAGTACTGGCTACCGAGCATGCGCTGGGGACAGCGCATGGGCGACGGCGGCACGGTCGATGCAATGGTCGGCGCGCTCACCGACCCGTTCGACAGCTGTCACATGGGCGTCACCGCGGAGAACGTCGCGTCTGACTACGAGGTGTCGCGCGCCGACCAAGACGCACTCGCCGTGGAGAGCCACCGCCGAGCCGCTGCCGCCATCCAGGCCGGCTATTTCGACGAGCAGATCGTGCCAGTCGAGGTCGCGACCCGGAAGGGCGTTGTGCAGTTCGCAACCGATGAGCACGTCCGGCCCGGCGTCACGATCGCGGACCTGGCGAGGTTGCGCCCGGCCTTCGCCGACGGCGGCACGGTCACCGCGGGTAACGCGTCCGGGGTGAACGACGCTGCGGCCGCGGTGATGCTCGCCGATGCGGGCTTCGCCGACTCGCGCGGGCTGCGACCGATCGGACGCTTGGTGGCATACAGCCACGCCGGCGTGCAACCGCGGATCATGGGCATGGGGCCCGTGCCCGCCGTCCGCGCGGTGCTGGACCGGGCCGGCCTGAAGATCGACGAGATCGATCTGTTCGAGGTCAACGAGGCGTTCGCGGCGCAGGCGCTGGCTGTCGTGCGCGAGCTCGACCTTCCCGCCGAGCGGACGAACCCCAATGGCAGTGGTGTCTCGCTCGGCCACCCGGTCGGCGCCACGGGGGCGATCCTCACCGTCAAGGCGCTCTACGAGCTGCGACGCACCGGGGGCAGGTTCGCACTCGTCACCATGTGCATCGGTGGCGGTCAGGGCATCGCCGCGATCTTCGAGCGGATGTAGCGCCATGGACATCGTGCTGATGGGTCCGCCCGGAGTGGGGAAAGGGACGCAGGGTGTCGTGCTCGCCGAGCACGCCGGCCTGACCCACGTGGCCAGCGGCGACCTGTTCCGGGCACACATCCGCGACGAGACGGAACTGGGCCTGCTGGCCAAGACGTTCGTCGAACGCGGCGAGTTGGTCCCCGACCGGATCGTCACCGACATGGTCCTCGACCGAGTTCTCGCGGGCGGCGGCACGGTGCTCGACGGGTTCCCGCGCACATTGCACCAAGCGCAAGATCTGCCCGGCAGGCTGTCGACGGCCGGCCGTCGAATCGACGCGGCTGTGCTTCTCACGGCGCCGCGGCAGACCCTGCTGCGCCGGATCGTCGGACGGCAGACGTGCCGCATCTGCCAGACCGCATTCAACGTCTTCTACCAACCTCCCAGGCAGGAGGCGCTCTGCGACCTGTGCGGAGGTGCCCTGCATACCCGCGCCGACGACAACATGGAGACGGCGCGGCACCGGCTCGACGTGTACGAGCAGCAGACCCGGCCGATCGCCGAGTACTACCGGACCGAGGGCCTGCTGCTTGAGGTCGACGGTCTGGGCGATCCGGACGCGGTGTTCAGCCGGTTGGTGGACGCGCTCGACCTGCTTACAGTTCTCGACCCCGGAGGTGTGCGATGACCACGACGGAACTGATCGGCATCCGCCGGTTGCGTGAGGATGACCTGGACGCGCTGCTGGCCTTCGGCGCCGAACTCGCCAAGGACGATTGGCTCTATCTCGACGTAGAGCTGCAGACTCCGGCCACGATCACCCGGTTGGTCAACGCGGTCGAGGCCGGCAACTGGCGGCAGGTCGTCGCGGTCGACGGTGCGACGATCGTGGGCTACGCCAACGTCCGGCAGTTGCCCGGGTGGAAGAAGCATGTCGGTGACATCGCATTGGTGGTGCGCGAGGACTACCGCCACCGGGGGGTCGGCGCGGCGCTGGCTCGTGCCGTGATCGACGCGGCCGCCGAACTCGCGGTGCGCAAGCTGATCCTGGAGATCGTCGAGGAGCAGCTAGCCGGACGGCTGATCTTCAAGCGGCTCGGGTTCCGGCTGGAGGGCCTGCTCGAAGACCATGCCATCGACTACCTCGGCAACCCCCGCAACCTGGTGCTGCTCAGTTACCAAGTTCCGCCGGCGGCGGGAGCTTCCGATGAGTCTTGACACGCTCGCCAGCCCGGTAACGGAACGAGTCGAACCGGCCACGCTCACCCGGCGTCAGCTGCGTGGCCTCGTCGACCACAGCCTGGGACACAGCAGCTGGCACCCGGTCACCCAGGCTGACGTCGACAGATTCGCGATCGCCACTGGCGACTACCAGTGGATCCACACCAATCCAGATCGCGCGAGACGCGGCCCGTTCGGCACGGCCATTGCACATGGCTACCTGACGTTGTCGTTGGCGACCACGCTGATCTCCGAGGTGCTCGAGGTGACTGATGCCGCGCTCGTCGTGAACTACGGCCTCGACCGCGTGCGGTTCCCGGCGCCGTTGCCGGTCGACGCCCTGGTACGCGCCGAGATCTGCTGCCGGCAGGTCCGCGACGTGCCGGGCGGGATCGAACTGATCCTGCGCCTGACCTACCAGGTTCGCGAACAGCACAAGCCGTGCTGCGTGGCCGATGTCGTCTACCGCTACTACGACGAACCTGGGCCGCCGGTCCGCGACTCGACGGGCACGGTGGGCCGGTGAACGCGCGCGCTGACGCCGACCCCGCGGACTTCGGCAAGTCTCTCCTGACGACGCTGAGCCGTGCCGCCGCGCGTCCCGCCGAGGTTGGCGCTGCGGCGCTGCAGTTCGGAGTCAATCTGGCGACGGTCGGACCTGTTGCCGTTCGGCGCTGGCTGGGATCACAAGCGGCCGCGCCGGTGCCGGTCGATCCGAAGGACCGGCGCTTCGCCGACCCCTCGTGGGAGGACAACCCCGCGTACTTCGCGCTACGCCAGGCCTACCTTGCCGCCAAGTTGCTCGGTGACGAGATTCTCGCGGCCGGCCGCGGTGACCGGCGGACCGACGAGAAGGCCCAACTCGCGGCCGACTTCATCTTCGACGCACTTGCGCCGACGAACTTCCTGGCCACCAATCCGGCCGCGATCAAGCGCGCGCTTGAGACCGCGGGCGGGAGTGTGGCCGCCGGTGGCCGCAACTTCCTCGACGACTTGGTGCACAACGGTGGACGTCCCCGGCAGGTCGATCGCCGACCGTTCGAGCTGGGCCGCAACCTCGCGGCGACGCCAGGCAAGGTCGTGTTCCGCAACGAGCTGATGGAACTGATCCAGTACGCGCCGCAGACCGCGGAGGTGCACGCGGTCCCGCTGCTGGCCAGCCCACCGTGGATCAACAAGTACTACGTCATGGACCTCGCGCCAGGCCGCAGCTTCATCGAGTGGGCGGTACAGCACGGCCGGACCGTCTTCGCGATCAGCTACCGCAACCCGGACGCCACGATGAAGGACGTCGCGCTCGACGACTACCTCATCCACGGCCCCGGTGCCGCACTCGACGTGATCGAGGAGATCACCGGCGCCAGCAAGATCGACATCGCCGGGCTCTGCCTGGGCGGTGCGCTGACCGCCATGACCGCGGCCTACCTCGCCGCGACCGGCGACGACCGGGTCGGCTCGTTGACACTGCTCAACTCGCTTCTCGATTACAGCGAACCGGGTGTGCTGGGTGCGTTCACCGACGAGCAGACCGTGTCACGACTGGAAGACCAGATGGCCGGCACCGGCTTCCTGGACGGCGCCAAGATGGCGGCTACGTTCGATGTGCTGCGTCCGAACGACCTCATCTTCGGCTTCATGGTGTCGAACTGGCTGCTCGGGCAGAGCCCGCCGGCGTTCGACATCCTCGCCTGGAACGCCGACAGCACGCGCATGCCCGCGGCGATGCACTCGTTCTACCTTCGCTCGCTGTACGTCAAGAACCAGCTCGCCCGGGGCGAACTGTCGCTGGCCGGGCAGCGGCTCTCGCTGCCCGACATCAAGTGCGACACCTACGTCGTCGGGGCGATCAACGACCACATCGTGCCTTGGCAGGCGTCCTACCGGGCGACGCAGCTGCTCGGCGGCAACGTTCGATACGTGCTGTCCAGCGGCGGACACATCGCGGGCATCGTCAACCCGCCCAACCCGAAGGCCTGGTACCAGGTGGCGGATGAGAACCCGCCGGACGCAGCAGCGTGGCACGCCTCGAGTGACAAGCGCGGCGGCTCCTGGTGGGAGGACTGGGCGGCATGGGGAAGCGAGCAAGGCGGCCCGCTGGGCCCGCCGCCGCCGATGGGCAGCGAGCGTCATCCGGTGTCCGGCGATGCCCCGGGCGACTACGTCCGGGGATGAGAGTCTTCGCACACTCGGTCTGCTTGATATATCTAGCAGGCGCTAGGTAAAGTGATCGCAACGAGACCAATGGAGGAGACATGACAGCCACCAAGACCAAGACCACCGCACAGGACGTGCAGGACGAGATCCTGCAGACCGCGCGCCAGGGCCAGGATGCCGTCGTCGACGCGGTCAAGGCGTGGGCGGACGCCGTCAAGGCGATCATCCCGCCGTTGCCGGCGACCCCGGAGTTCGTGGCCAAGCTGCCCAAGCCGGAGGAGTTGGTGGCGAACGCGTACGACTTCGCCGAGCAGTTGCTGGCCACGCAGCGGCAGTACGCAGAGAAGCTGCTCGCCGCAGCCGCACCGGTCCTGCCGACGACCAAGTAGCAACGCCGCGGCGCACCGACTCGTTCGGTGCGCCGCACTATCCTGACAAGCGCCAACCGACATTCGGGACTGTCATGCCAGATCCGTGGACCGCGCAGCGAGAGGCGCTGGGCGCGTTCATCCGCAGCCAGCGCCAGCTCGCCAACCTGTCGTTGCGACAACTTGCGGAGTTGGCCAGCGTCTCGAATCCCTACCTGAGCCAGGTCGAACGCGGCCACCATCAACCTTCGGTTCGGGTTCTCAAGCTGATCGCGGACGCCCTCGACCTATCGACCGAAACGCTGCTGTCGCACGCGGGTCTGGCCACCTCCGATGACTCCGACGAGTCGGCTCCGTCGGTGGAGGCCGCGATCCGTGCGGACGACAGGCTGTCCGATGAGCAGAAGACCGCGTTGATTGCGGTGTTCCATAGCATGATCCAGCCCGCGTAGACGTCAGCTTTGAATGCCGACCAGGCCCATGACTCCGGATCGCCAGTCCTCGTAGGCTCTGCCCGACTCGGGTGTATCCACCGGGTGGCTCAGCTCGGCGTCCGGGTCCTTGCTGCCGGATAGCGCGTAGTCGACGACCTCACGGTCGGTACGAGCCGCGCTGACGATGCGCACGCGAGCACGATCCGGCGCCAGATCGGCCCTCGTCGCATGGGCGAGGACGCGCAGCAATGCCAGTCGTGCCAGCCGGTCGTCCGGCGCGGACAGTTCGGCCGGTGAGTTCCCGGCAACCAGCACGACAGTCGCGCCGGGAGCGAGCATCGGCAGTACCCGCTCGACTGCCGCGAACCGGCTGAGCAGGCCGTCGATCAGAAACGAGTGCAGGCGCTGAACGACCGAGTGACCCTTGGTCGAAACCGTGACCGGCAGCTGGACGTAGTAGTCGCACGGTCTTGGGACGTCGACGAGCTCGTCCAGTTCCGAAACTGCAGTCGATGCGACCCCGGCTTGGCGAAACAGGTCAGCCACCGCCTGGGCCCGTTCGACCGAGCCGGTGACCAGAACTCGTTTCGTCATCGCGTATCCCTCGAAAGCACGCCGGCCATTCAGTCGGGTCCCAGCCAAGCATTGCGGTGGCGAGGCCGAAAAGGGCCTTTGGTCATCGGCGTTGCTCGCGCCCGGGGGACTGCAACGTCGTTGCAACGTCCCAGCTCCTAGCGTCGCGCCATCACCCGCTGTCGGAGCGGGTTTCCGCAGCAGCGCAAGGAGGAAACGATGACGATCTATCCCGCTCCGGGGTCTGCCGGCAGCCCGGTCACGGTCGAGTCGCGGTACGGCAACTACATCGGCGGCGAATGGGTGCCACCTGCGAAGGGTGAGTATTTCGGCAACCCGTCGCCGATCACGGGTGCCGTGTTCACGGAGATTCCGCGCAGCACGGCCGAAGACATCGAGATGGCCCTCGATGCCGCGCACGGCGCCAAGCATGCCTGGGGCCGCACGTCGGTCGCCGACCGCGCGAACGTCCTGAACAAGATCGCCGACCGGATCGAGGCGAACCTCGAAACGCTCGCCGTCGCCGAGACCTGGGACAACGGCAAGCCGATCCGCGAGTCGAGCCTGGTCGATCTGCCGCTGGTGGTCGACCACTTCCGCTACTTCGCCGGCGCTATCCGCGCCCAGGAGGGTTCGATCGGCGAGATCGACCACGACACCGTCGCCTATCACCTGCACGAGCCGCTCGGTGTGGTCGGGCAGATCATTCCCTGGAACTTCCCGATCCTGATGGCGGTATGGAAGCTCGCGCCCGCATTGGCCGCCGGCAACTGCGTCGTCCTCAAGCCGGCTGAGCAGACCCCGTGGTCGATCCTCAAGCTCATGGAGATCGTCGGCGACCTGCTGCCTGCCGGCGTCCTGAACATCGTCAACGGCTTCGGCGTCGAGGCCGGCAAACCGCTCGCCTCGTCCTCGCGGATCGCGAAGATCGCGTTCACCGGTGAGACGACGACCGGCCGGCTGATCATGCAGTACGCGTCGCAGAACCTGATCCCGGTGACGCTCGAGCTCGGCGGCAAGAGCCCGAACATCTTCTTCGAAGACGTCGCCACGGCCGACGACTCCTTCTACGACAAGGCGCTCGAAGGCTTCGCGATGTTCGCCGTCAACCAGGGCGAGGTCTGCACGTGCCCGTCGCGGGCGCTGATCCAGTCCTCGATCTACGACCGATTCCTCGGTGACGCGGTCGAGCGGACCAAGAAGATCAAGCAGGGCAACCCGCTCGACACCGAGACGATGATCGGCGCGCAGGCCTCCAACGACCAGCTCGAGAAGATCCTGTCCTACATCGAGATCGGCAAAGCCGAGGGCGCACGCGTGCTCACCGGCGGCAAGCGCGCCGACCTCGGCGGTGAGCTATCCGGCGGCTACTACGTCGAGCCCACCGTCTTCGAGGGGGACAACTCGATGCGGATCTTCCAGGAGGAGATCTTCGGCCCGGTCGTGGCCGTGACACGCTTCGGCGACGACGACGACGGTCTCAAGATCGCCAACGACACGCTATACGGGCTGGGCGCCGGCGTCTGGACACGCGACTCGAACCGTGCCTACCGAGCGGGCCGAGAGATCCAGGCCGGCCGTGTCTGGACGAACTGCTACCACGCCTACCCGGCCCACGCCGCGTTCGGCGGTTACAAGCAGTCCGGCATCGGTCGCGAGACGCACAAGATGATGCTCGACCACTACCAGCAGACGAAGAACCTGCTGGTCAGCTACTCACCGAACGCCCTCGGTTTCTTCTAGACGATGGACGCAGCTCGGGTCGGCGTCACCGGTAAGGCGGCGGAACTGCTCCGCCGCCTCACCGAGCAGCACGGACCGCTGATGTTCCACCAGTCCGGTGGGTGCTGTGACGGCTCGTCGCCGATGTGCTTCCCCGACGGGGAGTTCATCACCAGCGACGCGGACATCCACCTCGGCGACCTCGACATCGGCCTCGATCGCGGCGTCGCGGTCTGGATGTCGGCCAGCCAGTTCGCGTACTGGAAACACACGCACCTGACCATCGACGTCGTCCCCGGCCGCGGCAGCGGCTTCTCCGTCGAAGCCCCGCACGGCATCCGCTTCCTTATCCGATCACGCCTGCTCACCGACGAAGAAACCATCGCGTTCGGACAGCCTAGTTACCCGAGTTTGGAGATCATCATGAAGGCCGCGGTCGTCACATCGTTCACCAAGGCACTGGAAGTCCGAGACCTGCCGGTGCCGCAACCCGGCCCGGGCCAGGTCTTGGTCCGCATCGAGGCCAGCGGGCTGTGCCACACCGACATCCACGCGGCGCACGGGGACTGGCCGGTGAAGCCGACTCCGCCGTTCATCCCCGGCCACGAAGGCGTCGGCGTGATCACCCAGAGCGGTGCCGGGGTGCCGGAGTCCCGCATCGGGCAACGCGTCGCGATCGCGTGGCTGGGCGCCGCGTGCGGGCAGTGCGAGTACTGCCTGTCGGGCCGCGAGACACTCTGCGAAAGCCAGCACAACAGCGGCTATTCAGTCGACGGGGCATATGCCGAGTACGCGCTCGCGTCCGCCGACTACGTCGTGCCCGTGCCCGACGGCGTGTCGTCCTTCGATGCCGCGCCGCTGACCTGCGCCGGCGTGACGACCTACAAGGCGGTGAAGGTGTCCGGAGCGCGATCCTCGGATCTGGTCGCCGTGTTCGGCATCGGCGGCCTCGGCCACCTCGCGGTGCAGTACGCCCGAATCGCCGGTGCGAGCGTCGCCGCCATCGACATCGAGGACGACAAGCTGAGCCTGGCGCGCGATCTAGGTGCCGAGCACACGGTCAACGCGCGCACCGGCGACCCCGTCGCGGACATCCAGGCCCTCGGTGGCGCGGACGCCGCGATCTGCCTAGCCGTCTCACCGCACGCCATGCGGCAGGCCTTCGATTCACTCAAACGGGGCGGCCGCCTCGTTCTCGTCGCACTGCCACGTGACAACGACCTTCAGCTGCCCATCTTCCAGACCGTGCTCAAGGGCATCTCAGTGATCGGCTCGATCGTCGGCACCCGCCTGGACCTCGCCGAGGTGTTCGAACTGCACGCCGCCGGCCGCACGAAGGTCATCGCGGCGGGCCGCAAACTCGACGACGTGAACGCCTGCTTCGACGAGGTCCTCGCCGGCCACGTCCCTGCCAGGCTCGTCTTCGAGTTCTAAGTAGCCGACGGATGCGACGGTATAGACAGAGTGCGCTCGCGATCGACTTCGCTTGCGCTGCTGGCTCACCTTCGTCGTCGCTGCGCTGCGTCTCACGTCCGGGCCGCACTCGCGGTCGGGTCTGCCTCTACTTCGGTTGACTCATTCCGGTGGGGGCGGTCAGGCCGCGTGAGCGGCTTGTAGCAGCGTCTCGAATTCGATGGGTGTGCGTCGACCGAGGGCGTCTTGTCGCCGCCGGCGGTGGTATGTCTTCTCGATCCAGGTGATGATCGCGAGCCGTAGCTGTTCGCAGGTGTGCGAGCGGTGCCGGCTCAGAACGTTCTTCTGCAACAAGAGAAGGACTCCATGGCGGCGTTGTCGGCGCAGGCACCGACGCGGCCCATCGACCCGACCAGCCCGTGGTCGTGCAGGACGCGGACGAAGGCGTGCGAGCGGAACTGGCTGCCTTGCCCGAGTGCACTCGCCCGGCGCAGGATCTCGTTCTCCTGCTCGAGCTGCTTGTTACGACGACGCAACTCGCGGACCTCGACCTCATCGAGCCTGCCGGTCGGGACCGGCTCGCCGCCATCCTCGCGCTCAGCAATGCGAAGCCAACGGGCCAGACACGACTCGGAGATGCCGAAGCTATGAGCTACCTGCGCCCGTGATTGATCACCCTGACGGGCGACTGCAACGACGTCGCGGCGGAACTCCCCCGCATACGGAGTGGGCACGATGCTGATCCTTCCAGCGAGACCCTTGATCTCGCGGGTAAAGGGTCAACCGATGCCGGAGCAGACCCCACCGGTCGCGTCTCGGACTCAGCCGTACTCGTACACGCGCTGCGGTACCAACCTGACTGTGACCCGCTGCTGGTCCCGGTAGGCAGCGGGATCTTCGCCGTATCGCTGTGCTAGGCGCTGCGCGTCCTTGACTGCCGGCTCGCCCTCTCGCCAGAGTTCGGCTGCGACCTTGATCCCAACCCAATGCAGCGGCTGCTCGGCGTCGTGGATGACCAGGGACGCCCGCCCGTCGCGACGCAGATTCGCAAGCCAACGTCGGTCGGCACGACCATTGATCAGAAGGGCATCAGACTCAAGGAGGTAGTGAACTACCACCTGGTGGGGAGCGTCTTCTGACCCGAGTGTCGACAGCACCGCGCAGCGCGGCTCACCCAAGTACCCTCGCACGGGATCGAGAAGCTCAACCGCGCCTGACATGCCCTGGCCTCCTATCACGCCGTGCTTCGGTAGAGACGAACCGACGGCCGCTGCCGCTGCTTGTAGCGTCGAAGCAGCTTCACTAGAAGCCGGTCCGGCTCGTTTCCACGAGATTCTGCCTGAGCCGATGGCACCGCGTGAAGCCAGCAGATCCGCGCCGTTGCCAAAGCCGATAGTCCGCACGATCAGAGTGCATCGACCTGCCACTGTCTGCTGCTCACCGCGTTCTCGGCGGCTCAGGACAGCGGGATTTCTTGCGTGGCGAAGGTCTCCGGGCGGTAGTCGCTGTAGCGGCCCCAGTCCGGGCGGACCCGGACGTAGACGATATCCGGCCACGCCGCCCGGTCCCGCCCGGTGGGGAACTGCTCGTAGTAGGCCGTCACGGCTGGGTCGCCTGGCGGTATCTCCGCGGCGGTGCCTTCGAGTTGGACGGTCCGCTCGTCGCCCCAGTCGCACCCGATCACCAATGCCACCCGTGGCTGCCGGCTGAGGTTGGCGAACTTGCGAGAAGTCCGCGTCGTGTCGAAGACGATGTCGGCATCGTCCGTCGCGGCGATCCCGACAGTCGCCGCCTGCGGACGCCCATCGGCGGAAGTCGTGGCTAGCACGGCTAGCCCGCGGGCGCGGGCAAACTGCACCAGCGCATCCCGGTCCATCCGCCGAATCTATCGCAGGCACGCGTCGCCGCTCGCCTTCGGCGATCAGAGAGGGTGGTCGCCGATGCCGTGAAACGCTACGGCCGGCACCCAAAGTCGGCGACGCACTCGCATGCTCGATTCGACGGTCGCATGCCTGTCGTTGCCGATGACGATGGGTCCTCGGGTCCACGCTGGTTCGGCGTAGCGTTCTGGTGGGTGACTGCCAGCCGGACGGTGGTGATGACCGGTGCGGACCGTGTTCCTCATCGTGCACGTGGCCAGCGGCGTCGTGGCGCTGGTCCTCGGACCGCTCGCGCTGCTCGCCGCTTGGCGGCAGCTGCCCAGCTTCGGTCGCCTGCGAGACGCCTACCACTGGACCGTGCTGGCCGTCTGTGCGACCGCGACCGTCGTGTCGGTGCTGGACTGGGCGCGACTGTGGTGGCTGGTGCCGATCGCTGCGCTGTCATACGGTCTCGCGCTGGCCGGCTATCTGGGCAGCCGGCGCCACTGGCCGCTGTGGATGCGTGCGCATGGCTGGGGCGGGTCCTACATCGCCCTGGTCACCGCGCTGCTTGTGGTCAGTGCGCGCGGCGTATCCGGCGTGCTCGAGGCGGTCGCCTGGATCCTTCCGGCAGCGATCGGAGTTCCGCTGATCGTCCGAGCACACACCGGTCCGCACCGCCGTCCCGGCCACCACGCCCGAATCGCCATGCCCGACCGCCCGAGCCGGAGCCCGTGAGGACACCACGGCGCCGATCCATGGCATGCCGATGACGAACCGAGGGATCGAGACCAGGCCAACATAGTGCCGCAGCGGGGCCGGACAGCTCCGCCCGACGCCGCGACGTGCTCGACGAGCTGCGCCCCGGCCTCGCCGTGGTCGACTGCATGCCCCGTATCACGATCTTCGTGCGGACAGTCGCTGAGCAGCACCGGCCGCGCCGAGCCAACGAACGCCCGGTGCGCTGACTCTCAGCCGCTCAGTGCCCCTCGAGTTTCGCGAAGTCGACGGTCTTGGACGCGGGCGGCGGTGCGAACGGGTACGGCTTGTCGTAGTCGGAGAACGTCATCGTCCCTCCGCCACTCGACGGATCCACGATCTTGAGGATGACTGGGGAGCCGGTCGCGGCGAGGTAGATCTCCGATCCGGCCGAGGACTTGTACTCGGTGGCCGGCACGCCGCCGACACTGCTGGTACCGACCTTGCGCAGCTTGTGCTGACTCGAGCCGTCCGAGGTCATCGCGGCGATGAAGTTGTCCTTGTCGAACGAGGCGGCCAGCTCGGCAAAGCGCTTGTCGGCCGCGGGGACCTTCACCCACTTGCCGTGCAGCAGCGCCACCGCGGCGGCGCCGCCGAACTGCCGCCACAGCGCGTCGGGAGCCCGGAAGTAGACCGAGGCGCCGCCGGGGTTGATCAGCTCGATCTTCTGCCCGTTCTGCGTGATCGAGCCGTCCGTCTTGCGCACGCCGAAGTGGATATCCAGCGCGAGGGGCTTGCCGTTGTCGTCCATGACGTTGCCGACCAGGTGGAACGTCGACGCCGCCTTCATCGCAGCCGCTACCTGCTGCCGGAGCGCATCCGCGTCGACCGGCGAGCTGCTAGAGGACGACGCCGAGCTTGAAGCCGGGGGGCGCGATGACGAACCGGTGCCCTGCGTGCTGGAGCTGCATCCGGCGATGAGCACCGCGCTGGTCAGGGCTGCGATGGTGGACGCCACGTTGTTGGTCATAACGGGATCCTTCCCAGAATCGGCTTTCCTATCTCTCGGCTGACGTGTCATCGAGGACGTCGCGCGGTGCCGGCGTGCTCCCTTAAGGGGATCGACTAGCGACACTCGCGGCCGCCAGGCGGAGTTAGCGTCGAGCCATCAGCCTCTCGGAATGGTCAACTCACGCAGAGGGTGACCGCCGTCGATGAACAGCCTGGCGCCGGGCCGCGTTACGGCGCCGAGACGCCTCAGCACCTGCTCGCCCGCCTCCGGATGACGACCGTCGAGCGCACCGACGCGAATCGCGAATACGAGGTCGAACGGCTCTTCGTCGGCTGCCAGCACGACGTGTTCGGCGGCGACCTGGCGCAGGCTCATGCGCCCTGAGGCGATTTCTGCGGCTGCGGCGGTTCTGGCCTGCGCGATGGCCTTTGCGGAGCGGTCGATGGCCAAGACATGCCCGCTGACGAGCCGGACGGCTACGGCTCGAGCCGCCGCCCCCGGCCCGCATCCGATCTCAAGGACGCGGAACTGCGGCTGGAGAGGAAGCGCGTTCACGACCGCGGCGAGACGAGGTGACAGTTCTGTCGGCACAGCCCGGAGGCTATGCGAGGACGCCACCGACGTCGCGGCGATCGGTGCGCCGGCCGTGTCATTTGACGAACGACGAACGGACATCCACAACAGAGTCCCAAGCGCTAACCCAGGGTGAGCGTTCCGCGTCCCGTTAGACCCGCCCGGTGAAGATTCCCGCAGAGGTGCGCCAAACGGAACAGCGCGGCACGAGCTCGCGTCGCCCGCAGCGAGACACTATTACCAGGTCACCGATCGAGACGGCGTGCATAGCGACCCGCGCACGTGCACCTTGATCCGCTCGCCGAACGCACCATATTCGGCAGATCCGAAGACAAGCCCTTGGTGGCGACGAGAGAATTCGTCATCTGCGCTTCCCTCGGCTGACTTCGATCCCGCCGCGCGGCTGGGCAGACAGATAGGGGTGCGGCTCGCCCCAACCGGCGAGACTACGTCCACCAGCCGGCCGGGCTGGCCGACGGGCGAACCCGGCCGTTATTGCCGAGTGGTCAACAGCACGCGGCTATTCCGAGCAGCAGTGGCTTTGCCGAGCCGAAACAGCGACCCAGCCTGCTGGGCTCCGGGCTGGGGCGATCGTCTGCGATAGGGGGAGTTGCGACGGCGTGCGCGGTGTGGCGGCGATCGCCGACTTGACGACAACGGCCCGCCCTCCGGGCGGGCCGCGTCTAGTTCGGCGTCAGTCTGGCCGGGGGCGCTTGCCGTGTGACATGTCCGCGTCCTCGGACGCTGACATGAGTAAGCCCCGCCAACCCCGTGTCATGGGCCCCGGGGTTGGCGGAGCGCCTCTGGGCATCTGTCCGTCAGGTTTCTGGCACAGTCCGATCTTGAAATTAGTTACGTCTGGTGCCGAGCTTCCCGTGGACGGCGCCCACCTGCTTTCGCTGGATCGAGCGCAACAGTTGAAGGCTGTCGGTGTCGCTGAAAGCCGTGACGGTCTCGCACTCGACTCCGGCTCCGAATACGTCGCTGGCGAAGTCGATCTCGGCGCATACCACCTGACATGGGCCAAGTTAGTGCGCATGGCGTCAGGTGATCAGTGCGAGGGCGTCGCGTAGGTCGGGCGGCGGGAGCGGGGTCTTGGGCGGCGTGGATCTTCTTTCCGGCGCGGATCTCGACGGTGCGGTAGCTGCTGGCACCCACGTTGTCGATGAGGTGCGCCGCCGCGTCCCGGCGATCTTGGATCACGGCCGACGTGCGGCCCTACACTCAGCGCGGCCCCGACACGGTCAACCGCTGGGAGGGGTGAGCATGTCAAGGACGCGATTCGCCGCGTACCTCTTTGCGCTCGTGGGCGGCATCCTCGTGTTGGTCGCGTTGCTCCTCGGCTTCAGCAACGTCGGCGCCCCAGGCACCGGGATGGGTGAGGCCGGCGACGCGTCCTGTGGGAGCCTCTTCGGGAGTGAGCCCACGTGGGAGGGGCCGCTCAGCCACGACATGCCCCAGCTCTGCTCAGCGGCACGATCAGACCGGCAGACGGCAGTCCGGGGGCTGCTGGCCGCCGGAGTGGTCGCGCTAGGGGCGGGCGGTGGGCTGCTGTTGATCGACCATCGGCGACAGAGAGACGCAGAACGCCGAGCCGGGTGACGGCGAGGGCGGCGAACACGACGGTCAGGTGCGCGTCGATGGATTCACGCTCCCGACGCGGCCCGGACCGTATGCACGTACGTACGCACGCCACCGACGCAGACTACGAACACCGATTAGTCGCAAACCCCGCCCGCCCCAACGGCTGTAACCCCCAGAACAGGACCCCTGTCAGCTCAACCCGCGATGTTGGCCCAAGTCAGGACAGTCGAAGGCTGTCGGTGTCGCTGAAAGCCGTGACGGTCTCCCACTCGACTCCGGCTCCTAATACGTCGCTGGCGAAGTCGATCTTGGCGCATACCAGGGTTCGTGCCCAATCGCGAGCGGACATTGGGGTTCCGGTCGACACGGCAACAACAAGCCGCTTAGTCTCGCTCAGCAGGTCACGGGCACTCTCGAATCCCATGGCCACTGCCAACTCTTCGGTGCAGCCAGCCGGTCCACCCCATTGGCTCAAGCCCTCGCGGAGAAACTCTCTTTCATCACCGGACAAGTCGAAATTGACCAGTCGTCGGAACCGGTCGTCATGCCGTTGAGCATGCACCACGTTTCTTCGATCAACGCCATCAAGCCGGCACGATCGTGTGCCCTGTCTGCGGCATTGCGTGCGGTCCAGCGGGAGTCGCGCACGAGCCTGTCCAGGGCCAGACTCGCTAGGGTCCGCTTCATGGAGGGCGAGCCGGTGACGCGTTTCGTATCGCGCGATCGAGATCGCTTGGGAGGCACCGGCGCGTCGTAGGGCAGTGTGCGCGCGTTTCGATTCTGCCTCTGTTTAGCGGACCTAGATCGGTGTCTTGCGTCAACGTCTTGGCATAGTTTGATCTTGGGAGCGATTGGCTCCGCTCGTAGTGGTGTCTGCCTGCCCTGCAGTCTCCTGATCCGCCTTGGCGGCGAGCATGTCGCTGGCCGCGCCCTAGTCGCATCCGCACGGAGTCGGGTTGATGAAGAGGTACACGATTCCGAACAGGGCGATGGCGATGGATACCAGACCAACGATGATCCATGTCGGCGTTCGTCGTCGGCTGGCGAGCACCACGTAAGGCAGCGTCCAGAACACGCAAGCGGCGGCGAAGAGCAAAGCTGCCGGCTGTTTGGCCTCATCTGCGAGGTCCTTGGACCATGCGAGGCCGAACATCATCCCCGTGAGGCCGATCAACGCCCACGCCACGAAGAATGCTTGCCCGAACACGGCCCGCGCCCAGCGTCCCGGGACCGGAATCGTGTCAGTGCCGTACAGGACTGCCGCCCAGACCCCGAGCGCGACCATGGCAAGGATGAGCGGGGCGGGCGCCGTCGGGTCGTAGACGGTGCCCGAAGCCTGGACCCACACGTTCACCACCGCGACAGTCGCGGTGAGCGCTGCAATCACGGCGACAGCGATCCAGGCTGGACGCCGTCGCCGCCATGCAATCGTGACGAATGGCGCGGTCCACGCCGCGCACGTCAAAGCGAAGATCACCCCGCCCGGCTCGGGCACGCCCACAGGCCCGATGGCCTGCCCGTCCGTGTTGTAGGCAAGGCTGCCGGTGAGACCACGAACCGCCACGACGGCGAGGCAACCTAGCGCGGTCCACAGTCCGAAGGCGACCTTCGCGACCGGTTGCCGCTCGAGCAGTTCGAGCGGCTGCCCTGCGGCGAACGGAGTCGTCACGGCGTAGACGACATTGGCGAGGACCCCAATGCCGATGACAGCAACGAAGAAGGCGGGGCCTGCCAGCGGGCCGTTCAGGCTGGGCAGAGCGACCTGGTAGGTAGGTGACCCGATCATTCGGCCGGTCCCTTCGAAGCCGTCACGGCTACTGCGAGTAAACCGCGCGGTGAACCTCGCCCGCCGCTGACGTTGGCCGCAGCGTAACCGCCCACCGGGTACCTGCCCTAGACATCCGCGCCTCGACTATCACCGACGATGATCAACGGCAGTTTCGGCTCAGGTACACGGGCTCGGCGCCGTTCGCGAGCCTGGCCGCCCAGGTGCTCACGGAGGCCGGCCTCGACGTGGCCTGGACGCGGCCGGAGGAGCGGCGTGATATCCAGACGATGGCCGAGGCCGTCGTCTACTACTTCTGCAAGGGCACCGAGACCGCGGCGCACGATCACGCGCAACCCGGACGGGCACGAGTCGACGAAACCGGAACGATCGGCCGGTACACGTTCGCGATGGCCCGGGAGCGGGTGCTGTTTGCGGTGTTCGCCAACGTCGGGCACCGGTCCGGCCGGTTCGCCGGTGCGACTGCACCGGCGTCGCTGCTGCAGACCGGGCTGGCGGCAACCGTCCTGGCGGTGTTCATGGCGTCCGGCGCGGCGGTCGGCATCTTCCTCCTACTGGCCGGGGTGTCGGTGGCGGCCGTGCTCTACTTCGGCAAGGGCGGCGGGGCGAACGAGCACGTGTTGGTGCGCACCGGCCTGCCGATCGCCGGCGCCATCGCCGGCAGCGGGTTGGCGGTGGTCACGGTGCTGCGATCGACCGGACGGTGTGGTCGGCGCCGATCGTGGCGGCCCGCACGGTGTCGTCGTCGGCGTACAGCTTGACCTGCAGGCCATCCGGGCTGGCCAATGCGATGGCGTAACCCGCCGACGCTTTGTTGACCGGGCTGTGTGGCACGCCCAGGGTGTCGAGGTGGGCTACCCAGGCATCGAGCTCGTCAATGGTGGTGCGCAGGGCGAACGGGTCGGCGCCAGCCATGGCCTGGGCGCGCTCGGGGTCGTGACGCAGACCAATCTGTAGGTCCGTGCCGGGCAGCGCCATCGCTACGCCGCGGACAACGCCGTCGTCATCATGGAAGCTGAACTGGTAGGTCAGCCCAAGCACCCTTTCGTACCACGTCTGGGCGGCGGCCAGGTCGCCGACCCAGATCTTGAGGTGCCGGACACCGGTGACGGTCGGTCGCATCTGCTCTGCCTTCTGGTGGGTGGATGTGGGATCCCGGGTGGTGCCAGCGGTGGCTACGCCCCAAGCGTGGAAGAGCGTCAGATGTCGCGTCCGGTACGCCCGCTGTGGTGGTCGAGGCAGTCTTCCGCGACGTCGACTGCATGACGATGGATCGCCGGCCTTTGCTGCGTTTGCGATCACCTGTCCATGCAGCCTACGCGGGACGATCCGGTTCCCCTCTCCTCCTGGTCGCCGGGCGTCGGAGTTCAGGCGGAGTTCGCGGTGGGGCGGGCGGTGCGGGCGATGCTCGATCGGCATGTCGTCGCCGGTCCGTTACGAGCAATCCCTTACCCTGCAGGACATCGCCGCCTAATGAGGAAGCCTCCACGGCCGCGGGGGAGTCACAGTCGGCTAGCTGTGTAGCTGGCGGTGCTGGTCGTGATGCTGGATCTGGGCGGGTGGGTCGGGTGCCGGTGTGTTGCAGCGGTGTTCGATGGCGGCGAGTTGGTTGGCGCGGTCGCGGCGGCGCTGTTGCGGGCGGGGGGAGGCGTTGGAGATGGCGCGCTGCGGGTTGAGACCGAGCGTTCGCTGCGCCCACGAGGCGATCTGGTGGGGTCCTAGCAACGGTGTCCCTTTCTGGTGTCGCGCGTGACACCTGCCCCGTGTGAGCGGGCGGGTACTGGAGGGCTGGGCGGGCGCGTAGTGCGGCGCGCCGCTCGGATGTGGGTGTGCGGGGAGCTGCGGGGCGACGGTTTCGACAGGCGCTGCGGGGCGTGCGGTGACGGCGGTGCAGGCCCGCGAAGGGGGATCGTCGACATCGGGAGGGACGATCCCCCTTGCGAGTTCCCCCGCTGGTCGACGGCACGGACCAGGTTCAGCGATTATGGCCGGGCCGTCGACAGCGTGCCTCGCTCCCCGGTGGGTGCGGTCAGGCGATGAGGAGGTGGATCGGCCCGGAGGAGGCGGGATCCGGTGTGGCGCCGAGGCTGTCGCCGGTCGATCCGGTCACGGTGATGCCGGCGTAGGTGACTGATTGCAGGAACAGGCTCTGCCCGGACGGGCAGGTGAAGTCACCCTGGCTGGGTGGGCCGGTGGAGATGGTGCCGGTGGTCTGGCCGTTGCGTACCGGGAAGTTCCCGGTGTTGGTCAGCGACATGGACACGGTCTCTTTGTTGCCGGCCTTGGGGTGGTTGCCGCCGTTGTTGAAGCATTGGTACTCGGCGGTGGCCGTGGTCACGGTGAGGGTGATCTGCTCGGTGGTTACGGTGTTGCCGAGTCCGGTCTCCTTGAAGGCCACGTCCAACGCGCCGCTGCTTGAGCTGACGGTGGCGGTGGCGAAATGGAAATTCGGGCTGTCCGCGAAGGCCGGCGTGGCCATGGCGATGGACAGGCCGAATAGGGCGGCAATGATTGCCGCGAAGCGTCGCATTATATTTTCCCCTTGATTTTGGCAGTGCGCATTCTTCAGCGCGCAATTGTGGTCTTTCAGCACGTGCGCCAGTTCGATAACGGACGCGCACGGCGGGTGACAGAAGATCCCTGGCTAGCTGAAACGACGCCGCAGCCTCACTCGTCTGAGGAGTCACCGGGACCGGCCAGCCTGGAGGCTGCCGATGCCCGGGCGGCGGATGCCGGGGAGTAACGCGGAGATTCGGTAGAGCCCAACCCGTTTGAGTCGACGGCGGGGCCCGGGCGGCGCGACGTAGCGCTCTGCACAGAACACCTGCGCTTACGTCGCCGCCGTTGCAATCCCATCCCATAAATCGAAACCCCCTAGTAGCCGAAGAATGGTGGGCGACTTCGTGGAGTTCGAATAGCGCGGACGCTACGCCATTACTCGGCAGTTGGAACCCCGATGAGCCCGGATGGCCGGTGCCTGCCATATCGTTAGCCGTTAGTCGCCGTGATGGTCAACGTACAGTTTCGACGTTCACCCATAGCCAACCTGACGGCATTGCCGTTCAATCAGGATTCACCGAGAGTTGGCGGTATCCGCGCATGACACTCGATCGTTATATAGGAGACACGGCGGGGCGGCGCTGGGGGTGGGACGCGGCCCGCCGCGTCCCACCGTTTGTGTGCGCGGCCTCGGCCGTGACGCCGCCGTCGACGCGTGGCATCAGGTCGAGCGTGACCGCGCGGCCGCGAATCACACCACCGGCGGCGGCCGGACCCGCGCCGCCGCCCTGGGCGCGAACCGTCGACCGGTAGGGCCAGGCTCATGACGGTGACGCGGTGAGCCGGAGGAGATTCGTGGTGCTTGCTGGCCTGCCGCGCCGCGATCCTGCCGCAGAGACCCGCCCCGAGGACAGGTCCGGACACGCCGAGGATGAAGCCGAGTAGCAGGCCGGTAGCTCGCTGACCTCGATGCAACCGCTCGCGAGCACGTGCCGGCGAAGCGTCGCACTGTCCACTGTGGACGCCCTGTCCATCAAACGGTCCACGAACTTCCGGCGGTTGGAGCCGTACGAGCCGACAACCCAACCAGCAGATCAGTCTTCGCGCCGCCAGACAGTCCATTTCGGTGCACCGCGCACGGCTGTTGATCGGCAGGCGAGTGTGTCGTCAAGCGGGCATAGCGCCGGATACGGCGCGCGTCTCGGAGAGGCTTCCGGGGGATCGCGCTGGCGTCGAGTACGGGCAAGGGCCTGAGCGACTGAGTCTGAGAGCGCGTCACTTATTGCCGGGTGGTTAAAGCGACGCAGCTGGCCGCGCTCTGGAAGCAGTCCTCACTCTCGAAGGGGTTGGGCCTCATCGTCCAGTACCAGGACGTAGCTGCTCCCGGGAATCGGCAGTCGTTGCACGCGACGATGCTGCCACGTGACGCAGCAGAACTCAGGACGACCGCGCCCGTAGCGTCATGTGCGTGCGTCCGGATGTCGTGTGCGCCAGAATCATCGAATGACCCCTGAGCCGCCACGTGGAGCAGGGCGGCACGGTGATCCGTTCATGTCGGCGCTCGACGAGGCATGGGCCGGTTTTCGCCAGCGCGCCAAAGCCGGTATGGCTACCCGAGCAGTACCTGGTCGTGGGCGCTCGCGCGCTGGACGACGGCGAGGCCGAGGCCGTGCGCCGGCTGCTGGAACAGGGAGGATCGTGATGGCTGCAAACACAGATGACGCGCTGCGCGCCCTGCAAGGGCGGGACTGGAACGGCGGTGAGGCCGACCGGCGCGGGGTCAACCGGAGCGTGGTGATCCGCGACGCGGTCGCCGCCGCTCGGGCGGCCGCGACCGCCGACGAGCCGATCACCGTGACCCGCGGCGACCTGCACCGACTCATTGACCGGTTCCCTGCCGCGTAGCAGCGCGAGCTTGATGGTCGCCGCGCCGGGGCGCACGCTGGCGGCGAAGTGCGCCCCCGAGTGCGTCTCCTCGTCGACGGCAAGCCGTTCGGCGACGATCCGGACTGGCACCTGAACCCGGGGACCTGGTCGTCATCGACGACTCCGCGATGACCAACACCCCGGACATCGTCGCCGTGCACACGATCGCCGACGGCCGTCGGCGCGCGACCCGTGCCGGGCGGAGTTGACCCCCGGAGCTGCGCTGTTCAGCGTCCCAAGCCCGAAGTCGACCGGCGCACCTACTCGCGGACCCGGTCCACGGTTTGCGGGTTCACCGCGCCGGTCGCGAGCGCGTCGGCCCGAACTGGGT
>WNGE01005033.1_pt1 | contig 28558 bp, 24 predicted proteins | sample 5400651 | NCBI WGS metagenome assembly WNGE01 (sample SAMN13153370, study PRJNA577476) | soil metagenome | isolation source: 60 cm soil or saprolite under grassland replicate 2 | place: USA:California | collected 2016-06-15 | reverse complement strand
GGCCTGCAGGTGGCCTGGACCTTCACCGCCACTGATGCCTTCCTGGCCTCCCCGGTGGTGGCGGACGGCCGGGTGTCCGCCGGGGCCGGGGACACCATGTACGGCCTGGACACCGCCACCGGGGCCCTGTTATGGAAGCACCGGGAGCGCCTGGCCGACATGGCCGACGGGGCGGTGTGGAACGGGGTGGTGTACTACCCCACGTCCCTGGGGGACGTGCACGCGGTGCGGGCCGCCACCGGCAAGCCCCTGTGGACCTGGGCCGCGGGCTCGGGGATCTTTGGGGGCCTGACCCTGTCCCACGGGGTGATCTATGTGGGGGCCTCCAACGGTCGGACCTATGCCCTGGACGCCCGGACCGGGCAGCAGCTGTGGAAGGCCGACACCCAGTACTCGGTGTTTCCGGCTCCCGCGGTGGCCGACGGGGTGGTCTACGTCTCGACCACTGGATCGTTCAAGCTGTACGCCCTGGACGCCGCCACCGGGACGGTGCTATGGACCGGGGCGGTGGGCTACGAGAGCGAGTCCTCCCCGGCCGTGGCCCACGGCATGGTCTACGTGGGCTCCGATGACGACACCCTCTATGCGTTCAATGCCTCAGGTTGCGGACAGACTCAGTGCTCGCCCGTGTGGATGGCCGCCACCGGAGCCTCGGTGGAGTCCTCCCCGGCGGTGGCGTACGGCCGGGTGTACGTGGGCTCCAACGACCACTACATCTACGCCTTCGACGCCGCCACGGCATCGGAGGAACCCCCTCCAACGGTGGCCGCAGATCGCTGGCCGCCGTGGCGGCACTCACAGCCCTCCTCCTCCTGGCCGCGGCGCCCTATCCTGCCTCCGGAAGCCCCCGGATCCGGCTGTCTCCCTCGGTCGGTCCCCCCACCAGCCTGACCACGGTTCAGGGAATCGGGTTCGGACCTTCCGAGGTGGTTGACGTCACGTTCGATGACCAGCCACGGGCCCGGGCCACCACGAATCCGTCAGGAGACTTCTCCGCTCCGATCAGGATCCCGGCCTCGGCCCTTCCGGGTCCCCATACCGTCCAGGCCACCGGGGAGTCATCGGGTCTGTCCGCCCAGGCCCCGTTCGCAGTCCGCACGGACTGGCCCCAGTTCCACTTCACCCCCCAGCACACCGGCCTCAACCCCTACGAGAACGTGCTCTCGCCTGAGAACGTGGGCGGGCTTCAGGTGGCCTGGACCTTCACCGCCACCGACGGTTTCCTGTCCTCCCCGGAGGTGGGAGGGGGCCGGGTGTTCGCCGGGGCCAAGGACACCATGTACGGCCTGGACGCCGCCACCGGGGCTCTGCTGTGGAAGCACCGGGAGCCCCTGGCCGATATGGTGGACTCCGCAGTGTGGCGGGGCGTCCTGTACTACCCCACCACCCTGGGCGACGTGCACGCCGTGCGGGCCGCCACCGGCAAGCCCATCTGGACCTGGGCCGCCGGAGCGGGGATCTTCGGGGGCGTCACCTTAGCCCAGGGGGTGATCTACGTGGGGGCAGCCAACGGGCGGACCTACGCCCTGGACGCCAGGACCGGGCACGAGCTGTGGAGGGCTGACACCCCGTCCTCGGTGTTTCCGGCCCCCGCGGTGGCCGGTGGGGTGGTCTACGTGGCGACCACCGGGTTGTTCAAGCTCTACGCCCTGGACGCCGCCACCGGGGACATCCTGTGGACTGGGGACATGGGCTATGAGAGCGAGTCCTCCCCGGCCGTGGCCGACGGGATGGTCTACGTGGGCTCCGACGACGACACCCTGTACGCCTTCGACGCCTCCGGGTGCGGACAGGCTCAGTGCTCCCCGGTGTGGACCGCAACTACCGGATCCTCCTCGCAGTCCTCCCCCGCGGTGGCGTACGGACGGGTGTACGTGGGCTCCAACGACCACTACATCTACGCCTTCGACGCGGCCACCGGGGCCCTGGACTGGCGGTTCCAGACGGGCGGGGCCATCCAGTTGGGATCCCCGGCGATAGCCAACGGGGTGGTGTACTGCGGCTCGTTCGACCACAACATCTACGCCCAGGACGCCGCGACCGGCGCCGAGCTGTGGCACTACACCGCAGGAGATGAATGAACACCGCCCCCGCGGTGGCCGATGGGGTGCTGTACATGGGAACGTTCGACCACAACCTGTACGCCTTCCACCTTCCCGGATAGGCCTCTTCTCGTCACTGCCATTCGAAACAGATCGGGGGTCAATCCGTACGAGAACGTGCCGTCACCGCGGCCAGATGGGTGATCCACGCGAGGTCCTTTCATCGACGCGGCCTCCGGCCAGGTCCTGTGGACCTACTCCATGCTCCACGCATCCGGTTTTCGGCGCATCCGTTGCTAGACTGACGATCCCGTGCCGGACCGGTTCGATCCCCCCGCAGGCGATCCGCCCGCCCCATCCGAGGAAGACGAGGAAATCGGGGCCGACGGCGATTGGAGCCCCGAGACCCCGGACATGTGGGAGGGGCCTCCGGTCGAAGGGGACGCCCCGGCCGGCGGGGCGTGGCAACCCGATGACGCCGGCACGTGGGAGCGGGCCGCGGCCGCGGCCCGGGAGGCCAGGGAGGGGACCGCCGTCCCGCCCCGGCCGCCGGGGGGCGGGCTCGGGGACCGGCCGCACCGGCGAAGGCGGCGGTCGCGACGGAGCTCCAAGGCTCGCCGGCGCAGGCGCCGGATCCTGTTCGTCACCCTCGGGATCGGCTTCTTCGTCCTGGCCGTGGGCGCCGTGGTGGCCGACGCGTACCAGCAGTCGTACCGGATCTACCAGCAACTGAGGACCCTTCAGCCGGAGGTCGGCCGGATGCGGCAGACCCTGGCGAAGGGGAGGATCCCGCCGGGCGATCCGTTCGGGACGGCCACCCGGCTGGCCGCCCAGCTGCAATCCGACGTCGACCACGCCCGGTTCACCTTCCGGATCACCGGGGCCCTCCCCTTCGTGAGCCGGCCGGTCCAGGCCGCCAGGCTCTCGGTCCACGCCGCCAACGAGGACGCCCAGGCCGCTTCGCTGGTCCGGGACATGGTGAAGCAGGTCCTCGGGGACGCCGCGTTGTCCGGCTCCTCCGGCGATCACGGGGCCGCGGTGTTCCAGAACGGCGTGGTCGATCTCCACCTCCTGGGCGGCCTGGTGCCCAAGCTGCAGCAGGTGGAGTCCCACCTCGAGCTGGCCGACCGCGACATCCGGGCCATCCCGTCGATCCCGTTCTTCTCGAACGTGAACGCCCTGCAAGCGCGAGCTGCCGAGGAGTCCGCCCGGGTGACCTCGCTGGTCCAGCGGGCCACCGTGGCCCTGAAGCTGGTTCCGTCGTTCCTGGCGGCGGGGGGGGACCGCACGTACTTCCTGGCGTTCCAGCAGAACGCCGCTCAGCGCGGAACGGGTGGGTCGGTGCTGGCCTACGGGCTCCTCGACGTGAGCGACGGGGCGCTCTCGCTGACCCGCTTCGGCTCCATCTACGACATCGACAATCCGCTCCACGGCATCCGGGTGAAGCTTCCGCCGGAAGTCTCCTGGTACGTGAGGAACGCCCACGTCAACCCCCGCATCGCCAACGGATCGAACTACTCGCCGGACTTCCCCACGGTGGCGAAGGCGTGGACCGCCCAGGTCTCCGCGGCCACGGGGGAGCGGATCGACGGGGTGATCGCGCTCGACCCCTTCGCTGTGGAGGCGTTGATGGAAGGGAACCCCCCGGTCAAGGTGGAGGCATACCCAGACCCCATCGGATCGAAGAACGTCGTGGGGGTGGTCGAACACGACCAGTTCCAGCTGCCCCCGAAGCAGCAGAACGCGCTTCCGTCGGAGCTCATCCACCGGACGTTCACCCGGCTCCTGTCCGGAGAGGCCAGCTTCGTCAAGATGGTCCAGGCGATCGGCGCGTCGCTTTCGGACCGGCGGCTCCAGATGTGGACCGACCGGCCGTCGGAGCAGGCCTTCCTGGCCAAGCTCGGGTGGGACGGGGCGCTGCATCCGGCCGAGGGGGACTACCTCGATCTGGCCATGGAGAACCGCATCGGCAACAAGCTCGACTACTTCCTGAATCAGTCCATCGACTACACCGCAACCGTCCGCGACGACGGCAGCGTGAGCTCCGTGTACCGGGTCACGGTGAGGAACAACGTCCCGACACCCGTACCCCACGGACAGCCCGGGCTGTACGGCCCGCCACGCTTCAGCGGGCTGGTCCGCGAGATGATGAATCTCTACGTCCCCAAGGGATCGACCTTCCGAAGCGTGGAACCCACCGAGGTGACCGGGCCGGGCGCGGCCAAGGTGCAGCCTCCCGGGTTCGTCCAACACCTCGAGGACGCCTTTCGGGTGTTCACGCAGACGATCACCGCCGGCCCGCGTGAGTCGGTCCCACTGACGTATCGCTACACCGTGCCGGACGCGATCCGGTCGACCTCCGAGGGGCACGTCTACCAGCTCACGGTGCAGCACCAGCCGCTGGTTCGGGCGGCCGATTTCACGGTCCACGTGGTGCTGCCGAAGGGCGCGAAGCCGGTCCTGACCCCCGGATGGCGGCTCCAGGGCAACGTGGCCACCTTCCACGCTTCTCTCGCCCGAGACCTGACGCTGCGGCTCGTCTACTGACCGCAGGGTACGGCCTGTGCTCCCCGCGGGGCGGGGGCGGGGGAGCGACGGATCGGATGGGCCGGATCGACGTACACGGTTCCCCGATAGACCACCAGGGGAAGCAGGTCGAGGGCCCCGCTCGAGCTCGCCGCGGACTCGCCGTCGAAGCGGTAGGCGGCCCCGCGACAGTCGACGTATCGGGTGGAGCACACCGTCAGGGTGCAGCCGTCCTCCTGCGCCACTGCGAACAGCTGCCCGCCGGTCCGTCCGATGAAGACGCCGGGGAGGTCCACGGCCCGGGCCCGCCCCTCGGGGAAGGACGAGGCGGGACCGACCGGCTCGAAGCTCCCGCCGGGGGCCTGGGAACGGAACAGGACCAGCCACACCGCCACCACCAGGACGGCCCCGACCACCAGCGGCGCCACGACCCAGCCCAGGCCGAGCCGGCCCCGGAACGGGCCGAGCGGGCCGATCCTGGTCCAGGGCTTGAGCCCCGGAGGGCGAACGCGGATCCGTCGAGGGGGCATGGAGGCGCTGCCGAGTATAGGGAGCGCCCGGTCACGGGCCCGTCCTCTATATTTCCTGCGTATGCCGGAGACCTTTCGGATCGTCGTGGCCAAGCCCGGCCTGGACGGACACGACCGAGGCGCCAAGATCGTCGCTCGCGCCCTCCGGGACGCGGGCTACGAGGTGATCTACACGGGGCTGCACCAGACGCCCGAGCAGATCGTGGAGACGGCCATCCAGGAGGACGCCGACGGCGTCGGGTTGTCCTGCCACTCGGGCGCGCACATGACGTTGTTCCCGCGGGTGGTCCAGCTCCTGCACGACCAGGGCGCCGAGGACGTGTTCGTGTTCGGGGGAGGGATCATCCCCAAGGAGGACATCCCGAAGCTCCGGGAGAAGGGGATCGAGAAGATCTTCACCCCCGGAACCCCCACCGCCGCCATCGTGGAGTGGCTGCGGGAACGGCTGGGCTCGAAGAAGGCCAGCTGATCCCTGGTCGCCGGGGCGGCCGTTCGCACCGACGCGAGGAGAGACGTGGACCTGTACGAGCACCAGGGGAAGGACCTGTTCGCCCGCCACGGCATCCCGCTGGTCGAACGGGAGGTCGCGGAGTCGCCGGCGGAGGCTCGGGCCGCCGCCGAACGGCTGGGCGGCCGGGTGGCGGTGAAGGCGCAGGTGCAGGCCGGCGGCCGGGGCAAGGGCGGCGGCATCGCCCTGGTCGCCTCGCCGGAGGAGGCCGAAGCCGAGGCTGGGCGCATCCTCGGTGAAGGCTTCAAGGGAACCCCGGTCACCAGGTTGCTGATCGAACGCCTGGTCGACATCGCCGACGAGTTCTACGCGGCCACGACCCTCGACCGGAGCGTCCAGCGGTACGTGGCCATGGTCTCAGCCGCGGGAGGGATGGACATCGAGGAGGTGGCCCGGACCCGGCCCGAGGCCCTGCGGCGCGCCGCCATCGATCCGGTCCTTGGCCTCAAGGGATTCCAGGTCCGGTACCTCGTCGGCCACCTCCCTGCGCAGGCGCGTGACGGGACCGCGGACGTCCTGGCCAAGATGTTCGATCTCCTCCGGGCGGCCGATGCGACCCTGGTGGAGATCAACCCTCTGGTGCTCCTGGCGGGGGGGGAGGTGGTGGCACTCGACGCCAAGGTCACGGTGGACGACAACGCCCTGTACCGGCAGCCGGAACTTGCGGCATTGCGTTCGAGCTTCCCGGTCGACCCCACCCAGGCGCTAGCCAATGAGAAGGGGCTGCAGTACGTCAAGCTCGACGGCGAGGTCGGGATCGTGGGCAACGGCGCCGGCCTGGTCATGTCGACCCTGGACGTGGTGAGCCAGGCGGGAGGGCGGCCGGCAAACTTCCTCGACGTGGGGGGCGGGGCCAGCGCGGACCTGATGGCGACCTCGCTCGAGGTCGTGCTGTCGGACCCCGCGGTTCGCTCGGTCCTGGTCAACATCTTCGGCGGCATCACCAGGGGCGACCTGGTGGCGCAGGGCATCGTCGAGGCGCTGGGCCGGGTGGACGCCAAGGTGCCGATCGTGGTCCGGCTGGACGGGACGAACGCCGAGCAGGGACGGGAGATCCTGGAGCGCGCGGGCCACCCTGGGATCGTGCCCGCCGCCACCATGCTGGACGCCGCTCGCAAGGCCGTCGAGCTGGCCCACGCCCACGCGAGCGGGGAGGCCTGACATGGCCATCCTCGTCGACGAGGACACCACGGTGGTGGTCCAGGGCATCACCGGCAAGGAGGGCTCGTTCCACGCCCTGCGCCTCAAGGCCTACGGGACCCGGGTGGTGGCGGGAGTGACCCCGGGCAAGGCCGGACAAGCGGTCGATGGCGTGCCGGTGTTCGACACGGTGGCGGAGGCGGTCGAGCAGACCGGGGCGAACGCGTCGCTGATCCTGGTCCCGGCCCGGTTCGCCGCGGACGCGATCTATGAGGCGGCCCTGGGCGGCGTCTCACTGATCGTGTGCATCACCGAAGGCGTCCCGGTGCAGGACATGGCCACAGCGGTGAACTACCTGGCGGGCAAGTCCTCGGCCCTGGTCGGCGCGAACTGTCCAGGCCTGATCTCGCCCGGGAAGTCGAACGTGGGGATCATCCCCGGTGAGATCTGCTCGCCGGGCCCGGTGGGCCTGATCTCACGGTCCGGCACCCTCACCTACCAGATCGTGCACGAGCTGTCCCAGCTGGGGATCGGGCAGTCGACGTGCATCGGGATGGGCGGCGACCCCGTCCACGGGATCGGGTTCGTCGAGGCCCTGTCCCGGTTCGAACGGGACCCGCAGACGGAGGCCGTCGTGCTGATCGGGGAGATCGGGGGCGGCGACGAGGAGCAGGCCGCCACGTTCATCTCCGAGCACGTGTCGAAGCCGGTGGTGGCGTACGTGGCCGGCTTCGCCGCCCCGCCCGGCAAGCGGATGGGCCACGCCGGGGCCATCATCACGGGCTCCAGCGGCACCGCGCAGGCGAAGGCCGACACCCTCGAAGCGGTAGGCGTTCGGGTGGGGCGCAACCCCTCGGAGGTGGCCGAGCTCATGGAGCGGGCGCTGGGGCGGACGTAGGGATACCGGTGGGGCGGGTGGAGGAGCTTCGGGAGCCGCGCCCCCAGAATGACGACGAGCGAAGGCTCCTGGCCGCCGGATGGGGTGTCGCCCTTGTCGGGGCCGCGGCGGCAGCGCTCGCCGCCGCGGCGGTAGCGGAGGCGTTGGCCTTCCTTCTGGCCGGCGGGCGGCTCCTGCCCGGGACGTCCGTGGCCGATACCGCCCGGGAGGGCTGGCTCCTGTTCTATCTGTTCCACCATGTCGGGATCGAGGTGCTCTCGCCGAGTTTCCACCTGCCCGGCGGGGCGGAGAAGGTGGCGGGCCTTCCCAGCCACACCTCCGTCGACGCCACCGTGGCGTTCGCCTTCATGGGCGGGACCGCCATGGTGATGTGGATGCTGGCCAGGGCGGGGCGCAGAGTGGCCGAAGCGGCGGGGGGCTCGCCCGCTCAGCGCGGGATCCACGGGGCCAAGGTCGCCCTGCCGTACGCGCTGATCGCCTGGGGGGCGTCCTGGGGACTCAGCTTCCGGCCGCCGTTCCCGGGCACCTCGCCCCTTTCGATCCATCCCTCGCACCTCGCGTCCCTGTTCTGGCCGCTGGCCATCGCCGCCGTGGCCGCTTCGGTCGGGGGTATGCGGTCCGCCGGAGGAGCCATGTGGACCTCGGACTGGTGGACCACCGACCGCTGGAACCGCCGGTGGCGGGGGGCGCTGTCGGGGGGGTGGCGGATGCTGTGGGTGGGCCTGGCCGCCGCGTTCGCCTCCGTGCTGGGGCTGGCCGCCGCGCGCCCCGATGTCGCGGTGGCCTACTTCCGGACCACCTCCCGGTGGGGGGTGCCCAGCGGCGTGGGGCTCCTGGGGTTGCACGCCATGGCCATCCCCAACATGGCGGCCTGGACCCTGGTCCCGGCGATGGGCGGATGCCTGGAGGTCAACGGCACCTCGGTGTTCGAGCCCTACTGCTTCCTGTCGTATTCGCATTACGTCGGTCATCCGTTGCCCGGGCCGCTCAACGCGTCCGGCTACCCGAACCTCGGCGGGATCCCGCCGGGCTTCTTCCTGTTCCTGCTGGTTCCGCTGGTCGCCGTCATCCTTGGAGGGATGCACGCGGCCCGGAAGGCCGAGGTCCGAACCGCGGGCGAGGCCGTGGGCGTGGGGGCGCTGGCCGGTGTGGCCTTCGCTCTCATGTTCGTCGCCGTGCTTGCCCTGGCCGCGATCACGATCCGGTTCAACGGTCCGATCTTCATCGTCTCCACGGGCTACTGGCGATTCGGCCCCGGCCCGGCCGCGGGCTTCCAGCTGGCGATGGCGTGGGGCGTGCTGGGCGGCGCCGCGGGCGCGATGATCGCCCGTGGGTTGGGGCGGAGGCGGATGGGTCGTCCGCCTCCAGGCCCAGGCGGCTCGCCCGAAGGCTGACCGTGACGGTTCGCCGGCGGCCCGCACGTACGGCGCCGCGGGTCCTGGCTCCGGCGTCGTCGTGCGCGTAGGCTGGCCTCATTGATGGTCGTCTCGTCCCTCCAGGGCGTCTCGCGATCACCGATATAACTCGGGAGAGGAGCCTGAGGTGGACGAGGACGATCACGAGAGCGAATCGCGGCACGAGTGGTATCCGACCTGGGACCTTCCCGAGTCTCCTCCGGAGCAGCCCGAAGCCGAACCCCTGGAGCCTGGTCGGGCCTCACCGGAACTGGAGCTCTCCGATCTGGGCCGCCCGGATGGCGAACAGTTGGGCGCGCCTCCGACCACACAGGCCGCCTCCGACGATCCACTGACCACGACGTTCGCGGTCTCGGAGTCGTCGAGCGAGATGGTCCGGACCCGCCGGCGCAGGCCCGGGTTCGGCAGGGGACGCTGGCTCGTGATCGCGGTGGCCGCCCTGTTCGTCGTGGGCGGCGCCGGGGTAGGACTCAAGCTCTTCGCCCTCCGTGGCTCCGGCGACGTGCTGGAACAGATGGTGCCGGCCGACGCCGACATCTTCGCCACCGCCTATCTGGATCCCTCGTTGAGCCAGAAGCTGCACCTCAGGCAGATCCTGGGGAAGTTCCCCGCGCTGGGTGGTTCGAGCGGCCTGAACGGCAAGGTCGACAGGCTGCTCGCTCAGTTCCTCCACGGTACCGGGCTCGATTTCGACAGGGACGTGAAGCCGTGGCTGGGGACCCAGATGGCCGCGGTGGTGCAGGTCCAGGAGCAGGGACCACGGTTCGCGGTCCTGATCGCCTCGAAGGACGACCCGTCCGCGCAGGCCGCGCTGGCGAAGCTGCGCACCGGGCCCGCCAGCGACGGCTTCGACTGGACCGACTCGACCCACGACGGCGTCCGGGTGTCTGTCGGCACGGCGGCGGGCCAGGAATCGGTCGCCTACGCGTACCTCGACCACACGGCCATCCTGGCGAACGACCGAGGGATGCTCGAACGGATCATCGACACGGACCGGGGCCGGGTCGCGACCCTGTCGTCGACCGCCGAGTATTCGAAGGCGCTGTCCGGCCTGCCGGCCGACCGCCTGGCGCTGGTGTACGTGAACGCGGGCGCGCTGGTGGACCGGTTCACTTCGACGTTCGCCGAGGATGCCGGGCTCAGTCCGGACGTGTTCGACACCACGTTCAAGGGGCTGAAGGCCTATCGAAGCGTTGGGATGACCGTGAGCGCGGAGTCGAACGGTATCGCCGCCCAGGTCTCGGTGAACATCGACTCGAGCAAGCTCACCGCCGACCAGCGGCGGGCCCTGTCGGCGCCCTCGCACCCGAACACGGTGCTCGACTGGGCCCCGGAGGACGCCTTCGCGATGATCGCCACGACCGGGTTCGACGGAACCCTTCGAGACTATGTGAGCCAGGCGGAGAAGGCGGACCCCGGCGCCCGGGCATCCCTGGATCGCCTCGGGCTCACCGGCTCGAATGGCCTGATCGCGCACCTGACCGGCGACGCCGGGTTGGTGGCGGGGCCGAGCACGTCCGGCAAGATCCCCATGGTCGCCGCCCTGGCCGGGACGGACGATCCGGCCAGCGCGAACCGGTTCCTGGACAAGCTTCGGGGCATGGTGTCGCAGGGGCTGGCCCAGGGCACCGGGGACGCCGGCGGGAGCTGGCAGCAGGAGAGCTACCAGGCGGCTCCCTTCGGGAAGGTCACCATCAACTGGCTCTCCCAGCCCGACCTGGCGTCGCTTGGGGTGGAGCCCGCGTACGCCACCGTGAAGGGCATGACCATCATCGCGTCGAGCCGAGACGCGGTGAAGGCCGCGCTCGACGCGCACGGCGGCAAGGGCCGGATCGGAGACTCGGCCACGTTCCGCGACGCGCTCCAGGGAGCCGGGCAGGACGCCGGGACCGTCGAATACTTCGACGTGCAGGGCATCGCCGGAGCCATCCGAGACGCGCTCCCGCCGGAGGGACGCAGGGAGTTCGAACGGCGGGTCGATCCGAACCTGAAGCCGGTCAAGGCGTTCGTCATCACGATGACCACCACGGCGGACGCCGGCACCCTCCGGCTCTTCGTCCTCGTGCGCTGACGGGCTTGGCCGAAGACCGTCCATCGGAAGACCCGCAGGCCGAGCCCGGGCCCGGCGCCGCGTCGAGGGCGGCCCGCCATGCCAGGGCAGGCGCCCGCCGGTCGTTCACGGTGGGTTGGGGCACGGCGGTGGTTCGAGCCGTGGTGGCGGTGGCCGGGACGGCGGTCCTGGCGGAGGGGTTGGCCTTCCTGGCGGATTCCGCCTCCGGCGGCCGGCGGCCGCCGGCGTCGCTGACCGCCCGGATCGGCGGCGTGGCCTTCCTGTGGTTCCATCACGTCGGCATGGTGTTCGGATCGGCCGGCGGCGAGGCCTCGTTCCGAATCACGCTGGCCCTCGCGCTTCTGGGGGGCACAGCCCTGGCGGTGTGGCTGCTGGCCCTGGGTGGGGGCGCGGTGGCCCGGGTGGCCGCCCGGGCCCGGGGAGGCGCCGATGGCTCGGTCCTGCGGATCGGCGTCGACGGGATGAAGGTCGCACCTCCGTATGCGCTGGCCTCCCTGGCCGCGACGACCGCCATCCACTTCTCGATCCACCTTCCGACGAACGTGGTCGTCCCGTTCGACGTGTCGATCCATCCGTCCATCGTGGGCGCGTTCGTCTGGCCGCTGGTCCTGGCAGCGGCGGCGGGATTCGGCGGAGCTGTCCGAACGGCCGCCCGGGACGGTGCGACCGGCACCCGAGCCGGAGCCCCCGCTCGGGAAGCGTCGGCGGCCAACCGGGACGCCCGGGTCCGGGCAGCCCTGGCCGGCGGGTGGCGGATGCTGGTCCTGGGGATGGCGCTCTCATTCGTTGGACTGCTGATCCTCGGGGCTGTGCACCCCGACTCGACGCGCGCGTACTTCGACGCGGTGCTCCGTCGAGGCTCGCTCCGGGGGGTCACCCTGATCGCTCTGACCGCCCTGGCGGCGCCGAACATGGCCGCCTGGGTCCTGTCGGCGGCCATGGGGTCGTGCCTGGGGCAGTTCGGTTCGAGCGCGGTCTGTGTGCTCTCCTACCGCCACTTCCCCTCCGGCGGCGGCACGTTGGGCGGTTCCCTGGGCCGGCTGGTGTCGGCCGTGCCCGGCGGGCCTGCCCCGCCAGGCTACCTGCTGTTCTTCGCCGTCCCGGTGGTGGCCACCGTCATCGGCGGCATCCATGCGGCGGCTCGTTCCCGTTCGACCTCCCGGGCCGAGGCCGCGTGGGTCGGGGCCGGTGCCGGGATGGTGTTCGGCGCCCTCGCGGCGATCCTGGTCGTGCTGGCCTCGATCGCCGGCTCGGTGGGGCCGGGGCTGGGCCGAGCGTCGACCACCGTGTTCCGGCTCGGGCCGGACCCCGTCGGGACCATCCTCCTGGCGTTTGCCTGGGGCGTGACCGGCGGGACCCTGGGCGCGTTGGCCCACGGGCCGTCACCTCCGGAACAGGCGGTCGGCACGGCCACGCCTTCGCCAGACGAAGGCGACACCCCGGCGGGTCCTTCCTGAGACGGGGTGGGTGCCCGGCTACGCGGGAGGTGGCGGGGGAGGTCCGCCCATGGCCGGAGGGGCCGAACCCGCGGTCTTCGGCTCCTGCATCTTCATGTACCCGCCGTACGCGATGACGAGAGCCAGGATCAGCCCGAGCCACGCGCCGTACGAGCTGTGGTTGCCGATGACGAACAGGAACTTGATGAGGGCGAACAGGACCGTCCCCAGGACCAGCACCGAGGCGATCGTGGACGCCGGAACGCCGAACTCGAGATTGACCCCGGCGACGTGCAGGATGATCCAGGCGATCAGCGCGAGGGAGAACAACGCGGCCAGGACGCCGGCGAAGGAGCCGTTGCCGTTCCAGGCCGAGGCGGTGGCGCACCCACTGATGAACACGCTCTTGATGCAGAAGAACTTCTGCCAACGCAGGAACGTGTCGATGAAGAAGAGCGCCCCCGCGCCCAGCAGGATCCTGTCCGCCGTGGTGAGCTTGGACATGTCGAACGTGGATCGTTGCGCCATCCGTGCCCCTCCTCTCCCACTGTGGGACGCGTCGCTCGCGACCCTTGCCGATTCTTCAGCAGGGCATCACCCGAGTCAAGGAGCGCGACTCCGCGACGACGCCTAGCCGAGGGCGCCCGAGAGGAGGTCGAACGGCCCTTCAGGGCCCCGTCCAGCGAGCCCGCAGGAGGGCCGCGGCCTTCATCGCGGCGGCCAGGGCGGCCAGGGCGGCCCCGGCCATGGCCACCACGGGCACGAACGACGGCGAGGACAGCGGAGGCGGATGCTGACGGTGAAGATAGGCCGCCCATCCCACGGTGACCGCGAGCACGAGATAGAGGCTCGCCTCGAGCCGAGGGTCCCGTGGCCTGGTCCAGAACGCCACGGCGAAGCGCGGCCAGGGCGTCCCCTCGAGGCAGGACGAACGCCGGCGGATGCTCCTGGACGGGGACGTCGACCAGCACCAGCGGCAGGCACTCCGGTCCGAACACGGCTCCCCGAACCGGCACGGCGCAGGCCAGGCACAGCGGTCGCCCGCACCTGGCGCACGACGCCGCCTCCACCACTCCCGGATGGTTCGCGCATCGGCCGGGGCGCGCGACGGTCCTTTCGGTTCCCCCTTCCGGCACGACGCCTAGCGTACGCCGGTCGTTTGACACCGGGTTCCACCGCCGTCTAGGGTGCCCGCCCGTGGACGTCCGAATGGCGGTGCTGGTCTCCGGCGCCGGCACCAACCTTCAGGCGCTCCTCGACGACCCCGACGTCGGTCCGAACGTCGTGCTGGTCGTATCGAGCCGGGCTGGAGCAGTGGCGCTGGAGCGCGCCCGGGCCCGGGGCGTGAAGGCCCTCGTGCTGGACCCCGGCAGGTACGAGACCCGGGAGGCCCACGACGAGGCGCTGCTTCGGCTCCTCGAGGACGAGGGGATCGAGTTCGTCCTGTTCGCCGGCTACATGCGCATCCTCACACCGGTCGTGCTCAAGCCCTTCCAGGATCGATGGCTGAACGTCCATCCGTCCCTTCTCCCCGCGTTCCCGGGAGCTCACCCCGTCCGCGACGCCCTCGAGTCGGGCGCCAGGATCACCGGGGTGACCGTCCACTTCGTTGTCGAGGAGGTCGACCAGGGGCCCATCGTCCTGCAGGAGGCCGTACCCATCCTGCCCGGCGACGACGAGGGGACCCTGCACAGGCGCATCCAGGAGGTGGAGCATCGGCTGTACCCGAGGGCGGCGCGCCTGATGGCCGAGGGCAGGCTGAAGGTCGAAGGCCGCCGGGTCCACATCTTGGGGGAGGATGAGTCGTGACCGCCGTCCTGCCGGTGCGCCGGGCCCTGGTCGCCGTGGCCGACAAGGGCGGCCTCGTGCCCTTCGCCCAGAGCTTGGTCGAGGTTGGCGTGGAGTTGGTCTCGACGGGGAACACGGCCAGGGAGCTCCGGGAGGCCGGCGTCCCCGTGACGCCCGTCTCCGAGGTCACCGGGTTCCCCGAGCTCCTCGACGGCAGGGTGAAGACGCTGCACCCGCGCATCCACGCCGGGATCCTGGCCGACAAGCGGAAGCCGGGCCACATGGCGCAAATCGAAGAGCACGGCATCCGGCCGTTCGACCTCGTGGTGGTCAACCTCTATCCGTTCCGTGAGGCCGTCGAGCGCGGGGCCGCGTTCGAGGAGGCGATCGAACAGATCGACATCGGCGGGCCGGCGATGGTCCGGGCCGCGGCCAAGAACTTCGAGTCGGTGGCCGTGGTCGTCCGGCCGGACGACTACACCCCGGTCCTCGAGGAGATCCGGGACGGCGGGGGGGTCTCGCGGGAGACGCGGCTCCGGCTGGCCCGGACGGCGTTCGCCCACACGGCCGATTACGACGGCGCGATCGGGGCGTGGCTGAGTGGGCCGTCCGGGTCCGGGACCGGTCGGGACGCCGAAGAGCACGAGCTCCCGGAGGCCGTCGAGCCCTCGTTCACGAGGCTGGCCACGCTGCGGTACGGGGAGAACCCGCACCAGCGGGCCGCCCTGTACGCGGCCGGGGCCGGCCTCGGTCCCCTGGGCGGTGCCGAGGTGCTCCAGGGGAAGGAGATGTCGTACAACAACTGGCTCGACGCGGAGGCCGCCCGGGCCCTGGCGGCCCTGTTCGACCAGCCGGCGTCGGTGATCGTGAAGCACCACAACCCGTGCGGGGTGGCCCTGGCTCCGACGCTGGCCGAGGCGTACCTCCGGGCGTTGGAGGGCGACCGGGTCTCGGCCTACGGCGGGATCGTGGCGTTCAACCGGGAGGTCGACGGGGACGCCGCCAAAGCGATGGCCGGCGTCTTCACCGAGGTGGTGGTGGCGCCTGCGTTCACCGAGGGTGCGCTGGCGGCCTACGGGGAGAGGGCCAACCTGCGGGTGCTGCGCGCGCGGCTGCCCGCGCCCGGCGGTCTCGAGATCAGGCCGATCGACGGAGGCGCCCTGGTCCAGGACATGGACACGATCGTGGAGGGACCCTCTGACATGAAGGTGGTCACCGCCCGGGAGCCCACGCCCGAGGAGTGGCGGGACCTGCTGTTCGCCTGGGTCGTGGCGGCCAGGGCGAAGTCGAACGCCATCGTGCTGGCCTCGGGCCAGGCCACCGTCGCCGTCGGCGCCGGGCAGATGAACCGGCTGACCTCGGTCGACATCGCGGGCCGGCAGGCGGGGGAGAAGGCCCGCGGCTCGTGCCTGGCGTCCGACGCGTTCTTCCCCTTCCGTGACGGGCTCGACCGGGCGGCCCAGGCCGGCGTGGCCGCGGTGATCCAGCCGGGCGGCTCCATCCGGGACGACGAGGTCATCGCCGCGGCCGACGAGCACGGGATGGCCATGGTGTTCACGGGCCGCCGCCACTTCCGGCACTGAACGCCTCCGACCCTTAAGCTGGCCCGGTGGCGGCGAAGATCATCGACGGGAAGGCCATCGCGGCCCAGGTCCGGTCGGAGGTGTCCGAGCGGGTCAAGGCGCTGGCCGACCGGGGGGTGACGCCGGGGTTCGTCGACGTCCTGATCGGCGAAGACCCCGCCTCCGCGATGTACGTCCGGATGAAGAACAAGGCCGCAGCCGAAGCTGGGATGCGCGCGTTCGACCGGATCCTCCCGGCCACGATCAGCCAGGAGGAGGCCCTGGCGGTCATCGACGAGCTGAACGCCGACCCGAACGTGCACGGGGTGATCGTCCAGAGCCCGCTCCCGAAGGAGTCGACCATCGACATCTTCGAGCTGCAGCGGGCCATCGCCCCGCACAAGGACGTGGACGGGCTGCATCCCGAGAACCAGGGACTGCTGGCCATGGGCCGTCCGAGGTTTGTTCCGGCCACACCGCTGGGCGTGATCGAGCTGCTGCGTCGGAGCGGGGTGAAGGTCGAGGGCAAACGGGTCGTGGTGGTGGGCCGGTCGACCCTGGTGGGCCGGCCGCTGTCCATCCTGCTGTCGCAGAAGGGGCCCGGGCTGAACGCCACGGTGACCCTGTGCCATACGGGGACGGCGGACCTCACCATCGAGACGCGGCGGGCGGAGATCCTGGTCGTCGCCGCGGGCAACCCCCGCGGGATCACGGCCGACATGGTGATGCCGGGGGTGGTGGTGGTCGACGTGGGGACGAACAAGGGACCCGACGGCAAGCTGGTGGGCGACGTCGACTTCGACCAGGTCTCGAAGGTGGCGGCCGCCATCTCCCCCGTGCCGGGCGGCGTGGGCCCGATGACGGTGGCCATGCTGATGGCGAACACGGTCTCGGCGGCTGAAGGGTCGGCCGCTCCGGCCGCCCGTACCGCCCCCCCGGGCTGAACGCCCCGTGACCATCCGGTCGGAGAGCCGCCTGGAGCGCCTGCTGCACCGGGGCACGTTCTGCGTCACCGCCGAGGTGGTGCCGCCTCGGTCGGCCGACGGTTCGGCCGTCACCGCCCAGGCCCGGGCCCTGGTGGGCTACGCCGACGCCGTCAACCTGACCGACAATCCGACCTCCGCGGCCCACATGACCCCGGTGGCGGGGGCGGCCCTGGTGGCCGCCGCCGGGCTCGAGCCCATCGTCCAGATCACGACCCGGGACCGGAATCGGCTCGGGATCACCAGCGACCTGCTCGGCGCGTGGGCCCTGGGGGCGCGAAGCGTGTTGTGCCTCACCGGTGACCCGCCGGCGATCGGCGACCATCCCGGGGCGAACGCGGTGTACGACGTGTCGGTCCTGGATCTGGTGGCGCTGGTGGCGGGCCTCCGGTCCGAGGGCCGACTGCTCTCCGGCGGCTCCATCGAGAGCCCGCCCCGCTACTTCGTGGGCGTGGCCGACGTCCCGCTGGCCAAGAGCTACGACTTCAGCAGGATCGAGCAGAAGGCGGAGCGGGGCGCGGACTTCGTGCAGACCCAGATCGTGTTCGACGTGGACGCCTTCGGCGACTGGGCCGAACGGGCCCGGGAGCGCGGGTTGCTCGAGCGGATGTTCGTGCTCGCCGGTGTGGCCGTGCCCAAGGGGGCACAGACCGCGAGGTACATGCGCAAGCACCTGCCCGGGGTGGTGGTTCCGGACCGGGTCGTCGAACGGCTGGACCAGGCCGGCCCCGACGCGCTCGAGGAGGGCGTCCGGCTCACCCAGGAGGTGGTCGCCGGGCTCAGGGCGATCCGGGGGATCGCCGGGATCCACGTGATGGGGCTCGGGCAGATCGAACCGGTTCGAAGGGTCATCGCCGCGTGTGGGCTGCTGCCCCGGCCCGCCACGGCCTGACGGAATCGGAGGCAGGGGTGCGGTCGAGGCCGCCGGCGGACCGTTCGGGCCCTTCCCCGTCGAAGGGCGGGCGCGAGTCCGTGGCGCTCCGCGCCGGGGCCCTGGTCCGGCTGGCGATTCGTCCGCTGGTGCGGATGTGGGGCTCGGACGCGCCCCTCGACGCGTACGCGCTCGTGCACATGGCCAGCGCGGCCGGCGACGGCCTGGTCTCCATCGCCCTGGCCGACTCCGTGTTCTTCTCCCTCCCGGTGGGGCAGGCCCGAGTGAAGGTGGCGCTCTACCTCGCCCTGACCATGGCCCCGCTGGCGGTGGCGGCTCCGCTGCTCGCGCCCCTTCTGGACCGGGGGGGGTTCCGGCGGGCGATCTCCTTCGGCTCGGCCGGCGGCCGTGCCGTCGTGGCCGTGCTGGCGGCCCCCAGGTTCTCGACCGTGGCCTTGTTCCCTCTGGCCTTCGCCCTGCTGGTCCTGTCGAAGGTGCACGGCATCACGAAGAACGGCCTGACCAGCGCGTACGCTCCCAGTGGGGATGGGCTGGTGCGGGCGAACGGCCGGCTGGGGCGGATGGCCGTTGCGGGGGTGCTGTTGGGGAGCGGGCCGGGGCTGCTCGCGCTGAAGCTGGGGGGAGCCACCTCCGTGCTGTACCTGGCCGCAGCCGCGTACGTGGCCGGCGGGCTGCTGAACCTCCGGCTTCCGCAGCCGGCGGTTCGATCGCCCCAGGGAACCGTGGACCGCTTCGGCCGGTTGCCGGCCCTCGAGGTCGCGGCGGTCGGGGCGGGAAGCCTTCGGGGAGCCAGCGGCTACATCCTGTTTCTCCTCGCGTTCGCCCTGCGGGGGGGAGGCCATCCCCCGTACTGGTTCGGGGTCCTTGCGGCCGCCGGCCTGGTCGGTGGCTTCCTCGGTGACCTGGTGGCCCCTCGGCTCCCTGCCGGCCTCCGCGAGGAACGGGTGGTGCTGGGAAGCCTGGTGGCTGCCGGGATCGGCGCCGTGGTGGCCTACCGCCTGTTCACCCTTCCGGTGCTGGCCGTGTTCTCGGCCCTTGCCGGGACGGCCACGGAGCTCGGAAGGCTGGCCTTCCAGAGCCTCATGCAGCGATGGGCGCCGGCCCGGGCCCAGGGCCGGGTGTTCGTGCGGTACGAGGTGGCCTTCCAGCTGGCCTGGGTCGGGGGCGCGCTCCTCCCGGCGCTGATCGCCATCCCGTTCAGGACCGGGATCCTCCTGTTGGCCGGGTTCTACCTGCTGGTGGGGGCGAGCCACGTGGTCCGGCCCCGGGTGGGTCCTGCCCCGCAGCGCGGAGCCGGCGAGACCTAGTCCCAGACCCCGTGCTCGACCCGGCGGAGCCTGCGCTCCCGGACCAGCTCGGAGGCCTCGACCAGCTGCTCCAGGGCGTCCGGCTCGTTGAGCGCCCCGGCCAGGACGCCGGCCAGGTCGCGCTGGGAGAGCACCCCGACCAGCCTCCCGCCGTCGAGCACGGGGAGGTGCCGGATCCAGCGATCGGCCATGACCTTCGCGGCCTCGCGGAGCGAGGTCCCCGGCCCCACCGTCACGGGATCCTTCGTCATGGCCTCGGAGATCCGGGTCTGGTCGAGCGAGGTTCCGGCCGCCACCGCCTTCAGGATGTCCCGCTCGGTGATGATGCCCACCAAGTCCTCCCCGTCGAGGACCAGGAGCGAGCCGGTCTGCTGATGCCACATCTTTCGGGCCGCCTCGACCAGCGTGTCGTCCGGCTGGTCGATCACCGCGGCCTTCGTCATGATCTCGGAGACCCTCATGACGCGGCCTCCTCCTCGGCCCGCTCGTCGATCGGAACGTAGCGCTGGTCGCTGGGGCCGATGTATTCGGAGTCCGGCCTGATGATCCGGTTGTCCGCGTACTGCTCTCGGATGTGCGCGGTCCAGCCGGCGGCTCGGGCCGCGGCGAACATCGGCGTGAACAGGTCGGTGGGCAGGCCGACATAGTGGAGGAGGCTGCCCGCGTAGAAGTCCACGTTCGGACGAAGGGCCTTCTCCCGCCGGACGACCTCGTCCACCTTCTCCGAGATCTCGTACCAGATCGGCTCGCCCGACAGCTCGCCGAGCTGCTTCGACAGCCCGCGCAGGATGGTGGCCCGGGGGTCGTCGACCGTCCGGTACACCCGGTGTCCGAAGCCCATGATCTTGTCGCCCCGGTCGAACAGCTCCTTCACGAACGCCTCGGCCCGGTCCACCGACCCGATGTCCTCGAGCATCCGCATGGCCAGCTCGTTGGCCCCGCCGTGCAGCGGTCCCTTCAGCGCCGCGATGGCGGCCACCACCGCGGAGTGGATGTCGGAGAGGGTGGAGGCCACGACCCGGGCGGTGAACGTCGATGCGTTCATCGTGTGGTCCGCGTACAGGATGAACTGGACGTCGAAGGCCCGGGCCGCCTCCTGCGACGGCTCCTCGCCCGAGAGCATGTACAGGAAGTTCGCGGCGTGGGGGAGCTTCGGGTTCGGATCCACCAGGTCGAGGCTCCGGCGATGGCGGTCGTAGTAGGCGATGAGCGTCGGCATCAGCGAGGTGATCCGGATCGCCTTGCGGTACATCGCTTCCGGTGAGTTGTCCCACCCGTCGGGGTCGTAGGCCGACGCCGCCGAGACGGCGGTTCGAAGCATCGACATCGGCGAGGTCTGTTCCGCCAGGGTCGGCATCAGCCCGGTGATGAACTCGGCCGCCTCTCGGTACTCGACCATCCGTTCGGTCAGCTCGTCCAGCTCCCGCTGCGAGGGGAGCCGGATGTGATGGAGAAGGAACAGGACCTCTTCGAAGGAGGACTGCTCGGCCAGGTCATCGATGGAGTAGCCGGCGTACCAGAGCTTTCCAAGCTTGCCGTCGATGTCGGAGATCTTCGTCTGCGCCGCGACGACGTCCGCGAGCCCCTTCTCGGTCACTCCTGCCCTCCTCGAGCGCTGACCCGAGTTTACCAAGGAGTAGGTTTTCGCCGGGCGTTGCCATCCCCCGCAGCAGCTAGCATGGCGGCTTCCGAACACGAGGAGGCACGACCGACATGGCGTACCGAGTGACGTTCATCCCGGGCGACGGGGTGGGGCCCGAGCTGTCCGAGGCCACCCGCAGGGTGCTCGAGGCGACCGGGGTCGAGTTCGACTGGGACGTCCAGGAGGCAGGAGCGGACGTCATGGACAAGTACGGGACGCCCCTGCCCGAGCACGTGCTGGAGTCGATCCGGCAGAACAAGGTGGCCATCAAGGGTCCCATCACCACCCCGGTGGGCAAGGGCTTCCGCAGCGTGAACGTGGCCCTGCGCAAGGAGCTCGACCTGTACTGCTGTCTCCGGCCATGCAAGTCCTACAAGGGGGTCCGCTCGCGCTACCAGGACGTCGACATCGTGATCTGCCGGGAGAACATGGAGGACCTGTACGCCGGCATCGAGTTCGAGATGGGGCAGCCCGAGACGCTCAAGCTCATCGAGGTCCTCGAGCTCCTCTCCCAACGGCAGATCCGGAAGGACTCCGGCATCTCGATCAAGCCGATCAGCGTCGGCGGGACCCAGCGGATCGTCCGGTACGCCTTCGAATACGCGCGTAAATACCACCGAAGGAAGGTCACCGCGGTGCACAAGGCGAACATCATGAAGTTCTCCGACGGGCTGTTCCTCGCCACCGCCCGCGAGGTGGCCGAGGAGTACTCCGACATCGAGTTCGAGGACCGGATCGTCGACAACCTCTCCATGCAGCTGGTCGGCCGGCCCGAGGAGTACGACGTGCTGGTGCTCCCGAATCTGTACGGGGACATCGTCAGCGACCTGTGCGCCGGGCTGATCGGGGGCCTGGGCGTGGCGCCGGGGGCGAACATCGGCGACGAGGCCGCGGTGTTCGAGGCCACCCACGGGAGCGCGCCGAAGTACAAGGGCATGAACAAGGTCAACCCCATGGCCATGATGTTCAGCGGCGTGCTCATGCTCCGTCACCTGAACGAGGACGACGCGGCGAACCGCCTCGAGGCAGCTCTGGCCGCGGTGATCGAGGAGGGCAGGAGCGTCACCTACGACATGAAGCCCACCCGTGACGACCCCACCGCCGTGGGCACGAGCCAGGTCGCGGACGCCGTCATCGAGAAACTCGGGGCCTGACCTCGGGCTTTGCCACGGCACGAGCCCCGCCGGAGGGGGGCAGACCGCCTGTTCAAGGGCATGGGCCGATCAGCCGATTGAACGTGTAGCGGCTTTCGATGTCCGCCTTGGAGGGCTTGTGCTCAACCTGAAGTCGTTGCTTCGAACCCTGGCGGAGGCCAACGGGTCCGACGTCCACCTGAAGGCCGGGGCGCCGCCCGTGATCCGGCTCGACGGGAAGCTCCGACGCATGGAGGGCCGGCACCTCACGCCCGAAGACACCGCGTACATCGCCCAATCGATCCTTCCCGCCGACCGAAAGGACGCCCTCAAGGAGAAGCGGGAGCTGGACTTCGCGCTGTCCCTGGCCGGCGTGGGGCGGTTCCGGGTGAATGTCTTCCAGCAGCGCGGCTCGATCAGCCTGGTGCTCAGGCGGGTCCGGGTCGGCAGCCAGTCGTTCGACGAGCTCGGGCTCCCGCTGGTGATCCGCGATCTCGCCGAGTCCCCCCGCGGGCTGTGCCTCGTCACCGGGCCCACGGGTTCGGGCAAGACGACCACGCTCGCGGCCATGATCGATCACATCAACGCCAACAGCCCCGTGCACATCCTCACCATCGAGGACCCCATCGAGGTCCTGCACCCCGACCGCGTGGCCACGGTGAGCCAGCGCGAGATCGCCGTGGACACGGACGGATTCCTGACGGCCATCCGAGCTGCCATGCGCCAGGACCCCGACGTCATCCTGATCGGCGAGATGCGCGACACCGAGACCGTGGCGGCCGCCCTGGCAGCCGCGGAGACCGGCCATATGGTCTTCTCGACCCTGCACACCTCCGACGCGGTCGAGACGGTGAACCGCGTGGTCGACTTCTTCCCCCCCGAGCACCAGCACCAGGTTCGGGTCTCGCTCTCCAGCGTGCTCAAGGGCGTGATCTGCCAGCGACTGATCGAACGGGTGGGCGGGGGGATGATCCCGGCGGTCGAGGTGATGGTCAACAACGGGCGGATCGCCGAACGGATCATCGACAAGGAGACCACGTCCGGCATCCACGACATCATCGCCAAGGGAAAGAGCTACGGGATGCAGACCTTCGACCAGTCCCTTCTGGGGCTGGTCCAGAGGGAGATCGTGGCCGTGAAGGACGCGATGGCCATCGCCAGCCAGCCCCACGACTTCGCGCTCATGTTGCAGCAGGCCCAGATCACGGTGCCGCCCATCCTGGTTCCCGCGTAGCGCCCCCAACCTCCTGGGCTCGGGGCCTCATCGAAACGCCTCCGCCCGCTCCTTTCGTAGGATTGCCTCTGACCGACCACGGGAGGTTCGGATATGCGAGTGACCATCGTGGGCAGCGGGTTCGTGGGAGCCACGACGGCGATGCGGGTGGTGCAGAAGGGGCTGGCGGAAGAGGTGGTGCTGATCGACATCATCGAGGGCCTGCCCCAGGGGTTGTCGCTCGACATGAAGGAGTCCGCGCCGATCGAGGGGTTCGAGCCGAACGTCCTCGGCACCAACGACTATGCGGACACCGCCGGATCGGATGTTGTGGTCATCACCGCGGGGCTGCCCCGGCAGCCGGGCATGAGCCGGATGGACCTGCTCGACAAGAACGCCGGGATCATCCGCGAGGTGGTCCGGCAGGCGGTCGAGCGCTCGCCGGATTCGATCCTGATCGTGGTAACGAACCCCCTGGACGAGATGACCTACCTGGCCTCGGACGTCTCCGGCTTCCCCAAGAAGCGGGTCATGGGGATGGCCGGGGCGCTCGACTCCTCCCGGCTCCGGTTCTTCATCGCCGAAGCCCTGGGGGTGTCGCCGTCGAGTGTGGAGGCGATGACACTGGGCTCCCACGGCGAGTCGATGGTCCCGCTGCCGCGACAGGCCACCGTGGGGGGGAAGCCGCTGACGGACCTGGTCGACGAGGTGACGCTGGAGCGTCTGTACCAGCGGACCCGCGACGCCGGGGCCGAGATCGTGGCCCTGCTCAAGAAGGGCAGCGCTTACTACGCGCCCTCCGCGGCCATCGCCCAGATGGTCAACGCCATCGCCGGCGACACGAAGGAGGTGCTTCCCGTGTGCGCCTGGTGCACGGGCCAGTACGGCATCGCCGACGTCTACGTGGGGGTGCCGGCGCGGCTTGGGCGCGGGGGCGTCGAGGAGATCGTCGAGCTCGAGCTGAACGATCAGGAGCTGTCCGCCCTGCGCCAGGCGGCCGACGGCATCCGGGAGAAATGCGCGGACCTGTCGAAGCTCTGATCCCAGGCTCGCGCAGGCGGTACCATGGTCGCGCCGCTGCCCGGCGGCGGGAGGACCTGAAGGGCATGGCGATCCGCACCGAATGAGTTGACGCGTCCGTGGGGCTCCAGCCCCACCGTGCCGCGCTTCGGGAGCCGAAGCGGGCGGCCGTTCGTGGCGTCGATCGTTCGGAGCTTCGGGAAAGGGACACCATGCTTCAGGTTCGAGATCTCTCCATCGAAATCGGAGGCCGCCTCGTGCTCGAGGCCGCCTCGTTCACGCTGCACGCCGGGGAGAAGGTGGGGCTGGTCGGGCGCAACGGCGCCGGCAAGACCTCGCTCCTCAGGGTCCTGGCCGACGAGGCCGCGCCGGTGGCCGGGTCCGTTCGGCGCCGGGGCGACCTCGGCTACCTCCCGCAGGATCCGCGGGTCGGCCGGGGCGACCTCTCGATCACCGCGCTGGCCCACGTCCTGTCGGCCCGTGGCCTCGACGACGCCCCGCTCAGGTTGGAGAAGCTGAGGCTCGTCCTCGACGAGAGCCCGACGCCGCGGAACGTGGCCCGCTATTCCAGGGCCGAACAGGAGTTCCGCGACGCCGGCGGCTATTCGGCGGAGGCCACGGCGCGCCAGATCGCCGCCGGGCTCGGGCTCCCGCCGGACCGGCTGGACCTTCCGGTGGCCGTGCTCTCCGGAGGGGAGCGCCGCCGCGCGGAGCTGGCCCGGATCCTATTCGGCGGCGTCGACCTGCTGCTGCTGGACGAGCCGACCAACCACCTCGACAGCGACGCGAAGGCCTGGCTCATGAAGTTCCTGGCCGGGTACCGCGGCGCCCTGCTGGTGGTGAGCCACGACCTGGGACTGCTCGATCGTTCGATCACCCGGATCCTGCACCTCGACGATCGGACGCTGGTCGAATACCGGGGGACCTACTCGCAGTATCGGGAGGCCCGGCGCCTTGACGAGCAGCGGCTGGCGAAGGTGGCCGTCCGGCAGGAGGCCGAGATCAGACGGCTCTCCGCGCTGGCGGACTCCATGCGGCACGGGACCGAGAAGCGCGCCCGGATCGCCCACACGCTCGACTCGCGGGTCGAACGGCTCCAGCGGCATGCCGTGGCCGCCCCGAAGCGCGAACGGAAGATCAGGGTTCGATTCCCCGAGCCGCCCCATTCGGGCAACCTGGTCTTGGTGGCCGACGGCCTGGCGAAGAGCTACGGCGGCCCGCCGGTGTTCTCCGGGGTCGGGTTCGACCTCGGGCGCGGCGAGCGGCTGCTGGTGATGGGCCTGAACGGCGCGGGCAAGACGTCGCTCCTGCGGATCCTGGCGGGAGCGTCGAACGCGGACGGGGGAGGCGTGAGGCTGGGGGCGGGGGTCTCGCTCGGGTACTACGCGCAGGAGCACGAGGGGATCTCCGCCGGAGCCGACGCGCTGTCCCACATGCGCGAGCACTCGAAGGCGCCGGACGAGGACCTCCGGAGGCTCATGGGCATGTTCCGGCTGACCGGCGACCTGGCCTTCCAGGACGCCGGCACGCTCTCGGGCGGGGAGAAGACGAAGCTCGCCCTGGCCCAGCTGGTGGCCGGGCGGCACAACCTGCTGCTGCTGGACGAGCCGACCAACAACCTCGACCCGCCGTCGCGCGAGGCGATCGGGCGGGCGCTGGCCGCGTGGCCGGGATCGATGATCGTGGTGAGCCACGACCAGGCCTTCGTCCGGGAGCTGACGCCCGACCGGGTGCTCGCCATGCCCGAGGGGACCCTGGACTTCTGGTCCGACGATCTCCTGGAGCTCGTTTCGCTGGCGTGACCTCGGAGCTGGCCAGCAATTGTTCCGAGGAAGGCCTGGGCATATGCTTCCCGGGCTGCCCGTAGTTGGGAGGTCTCATGCTCAGCCGCACTCTCCGCGTCGTTCTTGTCTCGTTCCTCGCGATCTTGGGTCTGTCGGCTGTACCGGCCCAAGCCGCCGGGCCAGCGATAAGGCTGACGAAGACGATCGGCCCACCGACCACGAAGACGATCGTTCAGGGACGTGGTTTCGGCGCGAGCGAGGGGGTGCATCTCAGGTTCGACTCGATGCGGGTGGGCACCGCCACCACCGATCCCACCGGCGCGTTCCGAAAGACGATCGCCGTTCCCGCCTCCGCCTTGCCGGGTGCGCACACGGTTTCGGCCCGAGGAGATATCAGCCATCTGACAGCCCAGGCGCCGTTCACCGTGCGAACTGACTGGGCCGCGTTTCGGTTCGACCGATACAGGACCGGCTCGAACCCTTACGAGAATGTCCTCAACCCGTCGAACGTGTCCCAGCTGGTCCTTGATTGGAAGACCGCGCTTTCCTCCTTCATCGATTGCTCCCCGACGGTTGCCGGAGGCGTCGTGTACATCGCGGACGACGACGGCGACCTGTACGCCCTCGACGCCGCCACCGGGAACCTGCTGTGGACAGCTCCCGGAGCCGGGATCTGCCCCGGCTCACCTGCGGTATCGGCCGGCGTCGTCTACACGGCCGGCGGAGCCACGGCCTACGCACTCGATGCCGCGAACGGCACTGTGCTATGGAACATTGCTCTGGGGGGTGACACCAGCTCGTCCCCCATCCTGGCGGGAGGTCTCGTCTACATCGGTGCGGAGGACTCGAAGCTGTACGCGCTCGATGCCCAGACCGGGTCGCCGGTCTGGACCCGACCGACGGGGCGCTCGATCGACGACTCTTCGCCCTCCGTCGCCGGCGGTGAGGTGTTCATCGGGTCCGACGACTTCAAACTGCACGCGTTCGACGCGGCCACCGGCACCCCTCTCTGGGTCGCGACCACCGGCAACATCGTTCGCTCTTCGCCTGCGGTAGCGGGCGGTCTCGTTTACATCGGATCCGAGGACTCCAACGTCTACGCGTTGAACGCGGTGACTGGCACCCAGGCCTGGAAGGCTCCGACAGGAGCGGGGGTGTTCGGGTCCCCCGCCGTCGCCGATGGAGTGGTCTACTCGGGAGCGGACGACGGGAACGTCTACGCGTTCGACGCGGCCACCGGAGATCCCAGATGGACCGCCACAACGGGTCACGGCATCGACTCCTCGCCTGGCGTCGCCAACGGCGTCGTTTACGTGACCTCGGGTGACTCCAATGTCTACGCGCTCGATGCCGCGACCGGCGCGGTCCTTACGAAGATCCAGACCACCTCGCTCGGGATCTCGTCTCCCGTTGTCGCCGATGGGGTGCTGTATTTCGGCACCGGAAACGATCATCAGGTAGACGCCTATCATCTGCCCTGAGAGCTGTGCCGCGACGGCCGATCGGGTGCTGTATCGCGGCTCATGGGCCACCATGCTGGAGAAAGGAAAGAGGTAATGGCAATCAGCGAGCTGGAAGCCACCGCACGAGAGCTGATCGCTCCGGGGAGAGGCATCCTTGCGGCCGACGAGAGCCATCCCACCATCGAGAAGCGGTTCACGTCCATCGGGCTGGAGTCCACCGAGGAGCATCGGCGGGCCTACCGCGACATGCTCTTCACCACGCCCGGCCTGGGGGATCATATCAGCGGGGTCATCCTGTTCGACGAGACCATTCGTCAGGGGACGGCCGAGGGAACCCCGTTCACCGAGGTGCTGGAGAAGCAGGGGATCATCCCAGGCATCAAGGTCGACGCCGGGGCGAAGGATCTGGCGCTGTTCCCCGGCGAGAAGGTCACCGAAGGGCTGGACGGCCTCCGCAAGCGCTTGGCCGAATACCGCGAGCTGGGAGCCAGGTTCGCGAAGTGGCGGGCGGTGATCGGGATCGACGAGGCGAACGGGCTGCCCACGGACGGCTGCATCCGGGCGAACGCCCATGCCATGGCGAGATACGCCGCGCTCTGTCAGGAGGCCGGGATCGTGCCGATCGTGGAGCCGGAGACGCTGATGGACGGGGGGCACGCCATCGAGGCGCACTACCAGGCCACGCACCGGACGCTCCAGGCCACCTTCGAGGAGCTGTTCGACGCGCGGGTCCGCCTGGAAGGCGCGTTGCTCAAGACGAACATGGTGCTCTCGGGCAAGGAGGCAGCCCAGCAGGCCGACCACGACACGGTCGCCGAGACGACGCTGCGGTGCCTTCGGGCCACGGTTCCGCCCGCCGTCCCGGGCATCGTGTTCCTGTCCGGGGGCCAGGGCGACGTGGAGGCCACCGAGCGACTCGACGTCATGAACAAGCGGGGGCCGCACCCGTGGGCGCTGTCGTTCTCGTACGGCCGGGCCCTCCAGGCGGCGGCGCTGAAGTCGTGGGGCGGGCAGGAGGAGAACGTCGAGGCCGCCCAACGGGCCCTGGCGGTTCGAGCCCGGAACAACGGGGCCGCCCGCGACGGCCGATACTCCCGAGAGATGGAGTCCGACGCGGCGTGACGGCGGTCGAGGAAGCACACGGCCGCTCGATCGACGAGCGGGGCGAGGTGGGAGGCGGATAGATGGCGAAGCGCAGGGAGGGC
>WNGE01003720.1_pt1 | contig 28582 bp, 26 predicted proteins | sample 5400651 | NCBI WGS metagenome assembly WNGE01 (sample SAMN13153370, study PRJNA577476) | soil metagenome | isolation source: 60 cm soil or saprolite under grassland replicate 2 | place: USA:California | collected 2016-06-15 | reverse complement strand
TTTGGCAACGATTTCCCGACGAGTACGGACTCGCCCGGGTAGGATTAGGCTTCCAAGAGCGAAGCCGCACCGTTTGTAAAACATGACTAGGCTCTCTATTCATTACGGCTCACGCACCACCACGCGGTAGCGGGTGGGTGGGCGATGCGCATCTCTGGACGTACGGACCCACCCGCTACCGCGTGGTGGTACTGACCTCATAGCATCGCAGCCATCGCTTTCGTTAGCAACACAACTAAACGAGCACTACCCAAGACTGCGTAGTGGGTTGGTTTTGAAATCAGCTGCGGATTAACGCGAATCAACGCCAATCCAGCGCAGCGTCTTTTCGTCCACAACCAAAACGCTCAAGATTGGGCCCTATCCAACTTAAAAACAACGATCGTTGATGCGCTACGCTGGAGCGGGGCCGTGCTGCGCTTGCCCACCTTCCCAAGCCAAAAATTTGCTAAGGTTTGCATCCCGACAAGCGCGTAGGTCTTTCTTTGTGGGAACTGCTTCTGGTTCAAAATGAAAGCATTGTGGCGCCCCACTGCTTTCATGATGTCGCGGCAAAATGCGCGACGATTCACGCGTTTGACAAGGAAGTAAGTGGAGGCTAACCTCAACATTGGCGGTAAATTGCAGCGACCGGAAACGTTTGAACCACTATATGCATCTTGATTAACGTATGTTGGGAATAAGAACTCGTCGTCCACCGCCTTTTGGCGGTATTCATGTCGATGATGACAAAGATATTCAGGTCCATATACCCGACGAAGGTGCGCGCAGTAACCTTTGGGTAGAAGCGCGATTACTTTTGCGAGACTTGATATTCGCCCTGATGATCGCAGCGCTGGTCGTCGTCTTTATTGTTCAGCCGGTAAAAGTGGAAGGCACTTCCATGTTGCCAAGACTGCACGATGGGGAAAGAATCTTTGTTAACAAACTAATCTACTATGACGAGTATCGCTGGGCGCCAAGAATTGAACGAGGCGACATTGTAGTTTTCTGGTTTCCTGACGATCCCTCGAAAAGTTACATCAAGCGAGTGGTCGGCCTTCCTGGAGATACAGTAGATATTCAGAGTGGAATTGTTCGGGTAAACGGTCAGGAACTGGATGAAACTTATCTCGACTCCAGGCTTAATCTGTCTCACAGAAGCCAGGCACCAGTTTACGTGAAGCCAAACTATTATTTTGTGATGGGTGACAATCGTGACAATTCGAGCGACTCGCGGATCTGGGGGCTGGTACCTAAGAAATACATCTATGGCAAAGCGCTATTTCGCTACTGGCCATTGGACGCCGCCAGCGTGATTAATCACGAGACCATCTCCCCCGCCGTACCTCCGCCGTCATCATATCGTCCCAATTTACAGGATAGTTCGAGCAACATGGACGAGCAGTAGTAACGAAGAGTTTTGACACAACCTTTCATCGCGTTAGGTTTTTGAGTTTGAGTTTTTAGGAATGCTTGATTGGTTACGACTTGTAGCGATGGTTTTCTACGCGCCGGCGCGTGGCATGCGACAGGTGCGGGACCGGGCCCAGTTGGCAGCGGCTGGTTTCTTAGCGTTGCTCACCCAGGTAGTTTATTTTCTAGTCACGCAATGGCTTGCCGGGGAGAGGAGCCTGGTCCTCCATGGTCCCTCGTCAGTGGCGCAAATGCTCTTTCAGTCAGCTATTTCTGTCCTGCTGATCGCTGCTGTCCTGGTTCCGATTCTCGCTTTTGTGGGAAATCTTTTTGAGCGAAGAGGGAGTTTTAGCCTCCTCCTGCAACAGGAATATGCCTCGCTGGCCTCAACGGTTTTCTATGCCCTCGCGATCGCGAACCTGGTGACCCTTCCGGTCGCAATATTTTTCAACATTAGCGGAGTGCAAGCAGCCTATGTTGCCAGCTCTCTTGAATCGGCGGCTCAAGTTCGTGCTTGGCTGAGGTTGTCACCCGAGATGGAAGCGCAGTTGCAGTTGGCTTTGAGCGATCCGCGGCTGGTTGCCGCCAGTCTTTTTCGTACCGTCAAACTTTCGTTTTTCGTGGTGGCGTCTGTCATGGCCGTCCGTGCTGTCCTTCGAGTGTCAATTGTCAGGGCTACTGCGGTTCTACTCATATCTTTGCTGCTCGCGGTGCTTGTCGCGCCTCTCTGGGCGTTACTCTTCACTCCGATCCTGGCGTCGCCGTTTCTTCTGCTAGTGCTTTTTTTCCTGGTACGCGGCTATATCAGTGGAGTCTTGCGCACACAACGGGCGCGCGAATCCTTCCGACAGAATCTGGAAGCGGCGACACTTAATCCGGCGGATGCCTCGGCCCACTACAACCTTGGTCTGATTCACCAGCAGCGTGGCGAGCTCGAGGCAGCTCGCGAACGTTTCGAGCGGGCCGTGCAGATTGACGACGGGGAGATCGACGCTCATTACCAACTCGGCCGGATTGCACGCCAACAAAAACGACTGGCCGATGCCGTCAGTCACTTTGAACAAGTTGTTTCGCGCGATCGTACCCATGCGCAACACGAAATCTGGCGCGAGGTCGGAGCAACTTACATCGCGGCAGATCAGTATGAAGACGCCCGCAACGCATTGGCACAATTCCTGGAACACCGGCCATCTGATCCTGAAGCGCTCTACCTAATGGGACGCGCACATGCAGGACTTGGTCACCAACGTGAGGCCGCCAGCTCGATGCAAGCCTGCATTGACGCAGTCAAAACCGCTCCTGCCTACAAGTATCGCGCCGATAAGCGCTGGCTCAACGAAGCGCAGCAATTTATTAAAAGCAGCCAGTAGGAAGAAGGTCTTCGGTTTGTAGGTCTTTGGTTTTAGGTCTTTGGTCTTTGAAGGATTCAACTGGCAGGCTGCTGAAAGACAAAACACGATCCACGAAACGACACGAAAGAGACGCCTTAGTTTCAGTTACTTCGTAGTGTTTCTTGGATCGCTTTACTGCTTCTATTGCTGGTCACAACTTTTCAGCAACTGCTTAGACGCAGAACAGATCGAACAAGTATCAAAGATCCAAGACTAAAGATCTAAGCCCAAAGGCCTAAGACCAAAGGCCTAAGAATTAATCGAGCCGTATGCACCGACAAAGACCTGCTGTTCTAGCCTTAGAAGACGGCCGAACTTTCCGCGGTCGGTCGTGGGCCACTGAAGGCGAAGCTTGTGGCGAGATGGTTTTTAATACCTCAATGACGGGTTATCAAGAGGTGCTCACCGATCCTTCCTACGCCGGTCAAATCGTCTGCATGACTTATCCGCTAATCGGCAATTACGGAGTGAACAGCGCGGATGAGGAGTCAGCGCGTCCATGGGTGGAAGGTTTCGTAGTGCGTGAAGCCAGTCGCGTGGCCTCAAGCTGGCGCTCCGAAGGGAGTCTCGGCGATTACCTGAAAAGATGGAACATCGTCGCCATTGAAGGAATCGACACGCGCGCGCTGGTGAGGCACATTCGCGACAAAGGCGCTATGCGGGCATGCATTTCCACTGTAGATCCAGATGGGGCTAGTCTGATTGAAAAGGCGCGCCAATCTCCGGCGATGGAAAATCGTGAACTCGCGAGTGTGGTAACAACCAGGCACCCTTACGAAGTTGCGGCTGTTGGCGAGGAGCGGTTTCATGTTGTGTGTTACGACTTCGGGGTTAAAAGAAACTCGTTGCGGAAATTGGCCGCGCGAGGCTGCCGTGTGACGGTAGTGCCGGCTGCCACGTCCGCCGTCGAAGTTCTGGCCATGCATCCCGATGGCGTTTTTCTTTCGAACGGCCCGGGAGATCCGGCTTCGATGAATAGAGAAGTCGAGGAGATCCGCCAACTAGTCAAAGCGGCCGTGCCAACTTTTGGAATCTGCTTTGGACACCAGCTGCTGGGCCGTGCCTTCGGCGGTAAGACGTTTAAGCTTGTATTTGGACATAGGGGCGGAAACCAGCCGGTAAAGGACCTGCAAAAAGGCGATGTCGAGATTACGTCGCACAATCACGGTTTCGCCGTGCTGGCCGCTAGCCTTCCTCCCGAAGTAGAAGTAACTCACATTAATCTCAACGACCATTGCGTCGAGGGCATGCGGCACCTCACTTTGCCAATCATCTCAGTCCAGTATCACCCGGAGGCCGCTCCTGGCCCACACGACGCCGCGCACCACTTCCTGCGTTTCATTGAATTGATGGAGCAGGGCCAGGCAATGCCTTCCTGAATTGATATCTGTCCCTTGGGCGCCACGTGCTACTACTCAACTGGCAACTTTAGTTCACCTGTTGTGAGGTCCGGCCGCGCGCGGCTCATCTCTGCTGGAGTCGTGCTGGCGCTTGGATGTGCAGCAATTGCAGATCCCGGTTGCACCGGTCTGGCGGACGCGTCCAAATCATTGGCGGGCAAAGCCTCCTCCGCCATGGCAGGAACATTTGAAGCAGTGGGCTCGAGAACGTCAGCAAGTCCCTCGCTGCCGCGGTGCTCAAGCCAGTGACGATAGCTTACGGTCAGAATTGCCACCACAGGAATTGCCAGGAAGATTCCAGCGATGCCTGCGAGTTCGGCGCCTGAAAGAATCGCGAGAATTACCGCGAGGGGATGAAGATGTATTCCCTGGCCGATTAGTCGCGGGTAAATGAAGTAGTCCTGAGCGATGCGCAGAACTCCAAGAAACAAGAGGACCATCAACGCCCAGAAGAGACCGTCGTTCAGCGTTGCCACTAAGGCGGCCAGGATGGCAACCAGCAAAGGGCCGATGAGTGGGACAAATTCAAAAACCCCGGCAATGAATCCCAGAACCAGTGGACTGGGTAGTCCCAGGAGCGCGAAACCAATAGAGCAAACAATTCCAATGAAGACGCAGGCGGTCAATTGTGCCCGCGTGTATGCCGCGAGTGTCTCACTAACGTCCTGAAAAAATTCATCGCCGCGCCAGCGCCAGCGTCCGCGCGGCAGCATCTGTAGCGCGGAGCGGCGAAATTGCTCTGCGTCCTTTAAGAAGAAGAAACTCAAGAGCGGAATCAGGATTAGCCATGGTATGTAGGCGAGCCAGCCAAGCATGTGCTCCAGGACCGTGCTGACGGTCGTGCTAATTCTTTCAGTCAGGGCCGGGCCCGACTTATTAATTGAGTCCATGACAGGCCCGGGCATACGCACCTGCAGGTATTCATTAACTCGCTGAGTAGTTGCGACAATAGCTCTCCAGTAACCACGAGCCTGCTGAGCAAACTCTGGAAACTGATTGCCGAGTCGTGGCACCAGCAAATAGATGGCGACCACCACTGCGCAGATTAGGATGAGATACGCGAGGGAAATTGCCAACACCCGTGGCATTATCCACCGGCGACCCGAGACGCGGATCGGTCGACGCAGAAAAGCAACCAGGGGCGAGACCAGGTAAGCGAAAAACACGGACAGGACAAGGAGGAGAAGGATGCCTGTTAGTTTAATGATCACCCAGAGCGTCGCCGCCACAACCAACACAATGATGATCACGCGCAAGATCACGCGCGTTTGCGGCCACGATGCCTCGGCGGCCGCCTTGGCGGCGGATCTCGCTACATTCCTGGCATCCTCTTTGTTACGCACTATTTATTTCGCGCCTGCTGTGCAGCCGTTTGATAATGCCGACCACGGCCCGTTCGTCAGTTAGTGTGAGATTGCGAAACTCAACGCCAAACGTGTCAGGAGTGGCATGATGGACCACTTCACCATGCAACGATAAAGCATCTTCTTGATCCAGCAGTAACAATCCAAGCCGGTCGCCCACTTTAACGTTCGGACAGGCAGGCAGATTGCGCACGCGGCAGCCGCCTACACTGATATCTCCAGGCTCGCCAAGTCCAATCGATTCCTTTAGGGTTTCGTCCTCGACCGCAAGGGTCAAACGAGTACCAACGTAATAGCGGGGAAACTTGCGCCTGTCCGTCCCCGGTACAATCGTCTGGATATTTGTCATATTCTGCAGCCTCTTAGTTGTCTGGTTCCTCATCGCCACTTTCTTCATCGTCATCTGCATTTTCGTCTGGCGATGGAACGAAGACACGTGGCGCAGCCGGTTCCCAGATAAGTCCCCTCCATTCATCTGTCTCGCCAAGCAGTTGGAGCGCCGCGAGCGGGTGGCCCGGATTGCGTTCGATCCGCAGCACCTCGGCAATCACCTGAAGTTTCTTGCCTTCCTCGCCTTGCACTTCAAGTCGGACGCGGCTTCCCACATCTGGTAACTTGCGCGGCAGGTGCACGAGGGTGCCATCCGGACCCACGTTTTCCGTTGTTCCCTCCGACAGGATGTGAGCGCCACCCGGCTCGTCCCACTCGGTGCGCACGTGAAACGATACGAGATAACGCGGACCCGAGCGGCCGTCAGTTTCGATATGCCGAGCCATTATCTTACTCCTTGTTGAGCGACAGAATTAGAACGGCGATAACCAGGTGCCAAGTTTATACTGCTTTTAGCAAAACTGTCAGGGTTTTCAAGGCAACGTGCCGCAGCCCGTTTTCAAGGCAACGTGCCGTAGCTATGACACAGTCTGGGAAAATAGATGCCGGTAACGAGCTTCAAATGGCTTTAAGCTGACCCGATCCTCACTCTTCCTCCGCTCTGAGCTTCTCCAGAACAGAAAAATCTTCGAGTGTCGTCACGTCGCCGACAACTGATCCACTGGTGGCAATCTCGCGCAGCAACCGACGCATGATCTTCCCCGACCTGGTTTTTGGCAGCACATCACTGAAGCGTATTTCATCCGGGCGCGCAAGCGCGCCAATTTCCCTGGCTACGTGGGCGCGCAAGTCCTGCTTTAGCTGGTCAGAGGCTGTGTGAGAGCCCTCGAGCGTCACAAAGGCAATGATGGCTGATCCCTTCAAGTCGTCAGGTCGACCGACAACTGCCGCTTATGCCACCGCCTCATGCGATACAATGGCGCTCTCCACCTCTGCGGTTCCCAGCCGGTGCCCGCTGACATTGATCACGTCGTCGATACGCCCCATGATCCAGAAATAACCGTCCTGATCACGCCGCGCCCCGTCGCCGGCAAAATAAATGCCGTCAATTTGCGACCAATACTGCTCTCGGTACCGATCATCATCGCCCCAAATTGTTCTCAGCATTGCAGGCCAGGGTCGCTTGATCACCAGATAGCCACCGTCATTCGCGCCGACAGGCTTGCCATCCCGAGTCATCACATCAACATCAATTCCTGGAAAGGGTTTTGTAGCTGAACCGGGTTTTGTGGGAGTGGCGCCGGGAAGGGGAGTAATCATGATCGCGCCGGTCTCGGTCTGCCACCACGTATCGACGATCGGGCAGCGGCCTTTCCCGATAACCTCGCGATACCACATCCACGCTTCAGGATTGATTGGTTCGCCTACCGTGCCCAGCAAGCGCAAGCTCGAGAGATCGTGTTTCAAGGGCCAGTGTTCACCCCATTTGATGAACGCGCGAATCGCCGTGGGTGCGGTATAAAGAATATTCACGCGATGTTGCTCGACGATTCTCCAAAACCTGTCCGGCTCGGGAAAGTTCGGAGCTCCTTCGTACATAAGCACGGTCGCGCCATTTGAGAGTGGTCCATAGACGACGTAGCTGTGTCCCGTGACCCAGCCAATGTCTGCCGTGCACCAATAGACGTCTTCGTCCTTGACGTCGAATACCCATTTCGTCGTCAAGTGTGATTGCAGAAGGTAACCGGCGGTCGTATGCAAAATGCCTTTTGGTTTACCCGTTGTGCCCGAAGTGTAAAGAATGAATAATGGATGTTCGCTGTCTAACTCCTCAACCGGACAGTTTGCATCAACCGTTTCCATTAGCTCATGCCACCAGTGATCTCGCCCCGCTTCCATGTGAATCTTCTGGTCAGTGCGGTTGACGACGATGCATGTCTTTACTGATGGAGTCTGTTTGAGAGCTTCATCGACTGCTGCCTTCAACTTCACTTCGCCGCCTCGCCGCCAACCACCATCAGCCGTCACCACAACCTTGCAGCTTGCGTCATTGATGCGATCAACTAGTGCTGCGCTGGAGAATCCCCCGAAAATGACCGAATGTGTGGCGCCGATGCGCGCGCAGGCAAGCATTGAGATAGCCAGCTCGGGAATTAACGGCATATAAAGCGCAACACGGTCGCCTTTCTTAACTCCCGTTCGCTTCAAAACATTGGCAAAGCGACAGACCTCGCGATGGAGTTGTTGGTACGTGAACGTGCGCCTGTCGCCCGGTTCGCCTTCCCAGATCAGCGCGGCTTTGTTACGACGCCAGGTGGAGAGGTGACGATCCAGACAGTTGTCGGAGATATTTATCTTGCCGCCAACGAACCATTCAGCATGTGGTGCTCTCCACTGCAATACCTGGTCCCACTTTTTCAACCAGTGAAGCTCCTCGGCCATTCGTCCCCAGAAACCTTCCGGGTCTGCGTCTGCCTCAGCGCGCAACTCCTCCAATTCCGCCATAGACCTGATGTGGGCCGCCTTCGAAAACGATTCCGGCGGCGGGAAGACTCTTCCCTCTTGCAAGATTGATTCAATGTTGGTGGTTGTTGTAGGCATAGAAGCTTGGCGCTGAATCCTCCGCGAAAGCTTTATCAGAGTTAGCTATTGGCTTTGAACTAGTTAGGGTCTGCCGCTTTGTGTATCACAGAAAGCCCTGGCCCCACAACGAGCCCAACTCAAAAGATAGTGGGTCAGTTTGAAATCAGCCGCGGATTTAACGCGAATGAACGTGAACCTGAAAGAACGTAAGAAAAGGTAAATCCGTGTGATGGGTTCTGATCTCCCTGCCCACACATGGATTCTCCGTTTTCGCTTTTTATTCCTGATTCGCGTTCATTCGCGTTAATCCGCGGCTGATTTCATCTTTCTCTACTGACTTCAAGATGACCTACCACTCAAAGATATAGAGGTGGCAGTTGCTTGCCGAAAAGAAATGTCGGGCGTATTTTGATTGACGTTATGAGCGTTTCCCAATGTCCAGGCTGCGGCGCTGACTCAATACCTGAGGCAAGGTTTTGCCGCCAGTGCGGCGCTTCTGTTACGAACAACATCCCCCCAGATTCCTCCGAGCTGCCTACAGCCATACTCAATAGACCTGCTGAGCCTGTAACGACGCACCGTCTTGAACCAAGACCCACCAGTTCGACCCCGCTTTCACTAAAAGCTGCTCCTGCCACCATTCCGGCAAATGTGCCGGTGCGTCGGCGAGGGTTTGCAACGTGGATTGGCGGCGCCGTTTTATTAATGATCATCCTCGGGGTCGTCTTTTCCTTCGCGTATGTAAGAAATCGAGGCCATAGCCGGACCAGGGATAGTAGTGCCTTGGTTTATCCGGGGTCACAGACCATCGTTGATATGCAAGGCGAGAGTGGCCGGGCCCTTCAGCTCCAGACGCCGGATTCCCTCGAGCAAGTAGTGTCGTGGTACGAAGCAAGCCTCAAACCAACGAAAACCGTGCGGCTTACGTCCACAAACGTGGTCCTGAAGAATCAGAACATAACCGCGACGATTGCTACTGAAGACAACAAGACAAACATCTTGATTAAGCAGTCGTTCAGCCCCTGATACTTCCTTGGAGCTTTAGTAATTGCATGACTCTCTACGTCGGCACGAGCGGTTACAGTTACAAAGAGTGGAAAGGCAACTTCTATCCGGAGAAAATTCCCGCGAAGGAGATGCTCCCGTACTACGCCGCACGGCTGCCTGCCGTTGAAATAAACAACACTTTCTATCGTTTGCCCCAGCAGAGCGTGCTCGAAAACTGGAAAGAGCAGGTGCCAGCTAGTTTTCGGTTTTCGGTTAAAGCTTCGCAAAGGATCACCCATTTCAAGCGGCTGAAGGACGTGGCAGAGGAAACCGGGTATCTCCTGGATACTGCTGCAGCACTCGCAGATCGTTTGGGCCCTATCCTCTTTCAGCTTCCCCCCAACATGAAGAAAGACTTGCCGCGGCTGCTGGCTTTCCTCGATTGCTTACCTGAGGGAAGGCGCGCGGCATTCGAGTTTCGCCACCCAACCTGGTTTGACGATGATGTACTCGAAGTCCTTTCAGGCAAGAATCACGCTCTGTGCATCTCGGATACCGACGACCTGCCGGCGACACATATAGACAAAACTGCGGACTGGGGGTATTTGCGTTTGCGGCGTGTGAATTACTCTGATGAGAACCTCGCGGAATGGCTGAAACGAGTGCGCGATCAGAATTGGAACGATACCTTCGTCTTTTTTAAACACGAAGATGAAGGGACCGGACCAAGACTGGCAGGCGAGTTTCTCACGCTCGCGGGAAAATGAGGCGGCAAATCTCTTTGCGATTCCAGCAAAGACTCCTACCAACCATCGCAAAACAAAACAAGGAATTCTCTCGTGGCAACATAATTAAGAGAGGCGCTAACGCGCCTCTCTCGAATCCAGGATTGACGCGTGCGATTAGAAGTTTCCGGTACAGTCCGGATGGCCGCAGTCGCAATCGATTTCAATCGTGTCGCCCGTGCCTTCGCACGAAGCGCTGCAGTATTTGCCGTCCGGTTGTGGCGGACAACTACACGCCGGGTTCTTACACTTTTCCTTATCGTCTGCCATGAGATCCTCCTTGAAAATGATATCGGTTTTGAGGCCTTAGATTAGCACACTCTTCCCGCAAGTATCGAAGCAGATCAAGATCTCTGGCGCACGAGTCCCTACTATTTTTCCTTTACTACATCTCCCTCGATTGCTCCAAACGATTGAAGGAGCTTCACCACTCGTTGGTGGTCGTTTTCTTTTGCGTAAGTCAGAGCAGTTTTGCCGGCATGATCTCGGGCATTCATGTCTGCTCCGGCAATAATCAGGGCTCTGACATTCTTCGTTAACCCCTGTTCAGCGGCCAGCATGAATGCGGTCTGGCCCTGATTGTTGCGGTCATCCACTTTAGCGCCAGCATGCAACAGCACGTTTAAGACGCCAACGTTGTTGACCATCGCTGCCTCGATCAAAGGCGTGTCGCCATCCTCATCCTTGAGATTGACTTTCGCTCCAGCATGGATCAGATCCCAAACGATATCGCTCGTGCATTCCTCTCCCAACATCATGAGCACTGTTTGTTTTGCCTCATTTCGACTATTAAGTTCAGCTCCACCGCGTAGCAAAACTTGCACCATTTCGCGATTTCCATTGCGCACTGCATATTCCAGTGATGTTGACCCAGTTTCCTTGTCACGGAGGTTGACATTGCTCGAAGCAAGCAGCGATTCAAGTTCCTGGAGATCATCTTCAAAGGCGGCTTTGACAAGTGGATTAGATGGCGCGGGCATTGCCATTCCCCCGGCTACAGTTAGTTCTTCGGCAGGTACTTCTACTACCTCCTGAATTCCCGCAACTTCCAGCCCCTGGTTAAGACGCTGATCGGCATTTGACGTCAGGAGGATCCCTTTCATGTCTGCCGGAGTAAAGCCAGGTGCTTCGATCCGCAGGTCATAAGTCCCTGGCTCGAGGTTGTCGAAACGGTATGCGCCTTCCTCGTTGGAACTGGCGCTGAGAGCGAAGTTGTTTTGTGCGTTTGCGATTGAGACTGTCGCGCCGGGAATGACGGCACCGTGCGGGTCGGTGACTGTTCCGAAAACGTTTGCACCCAGGTAAACCTGACGTCCCGGCTCCTGGGGCGATGAAATACTGTGGCTTGAACCTGATTGCTCGGTTGGCGAACTCTGAGCAACAGCACTTGTTAGACTGAGCGTGGCAGTGAATGCTCCGGCTGCAATACGTGAAGCACGCCGACCGATGCTGTAAAACTTTTGAGGAACGGATTTTGTGACGAGTGAACCGTCTGGACGACGATGATATCTCACGCATAGGCGCCCTTTTGAAGTTGTGACAAGCCGCAGCGCGCGCTTGCGGGTCAGTTGTGATAGATCCCTGACCGTCTGACTGCAGTGTTCACAAAAGCGAACCTGATCATTTCCGATCATGGAATACCAATCTGCCTCGCAGGGACTATTAACCTGGATTTTGTCGAGTAGACTTTTCCGCGACATAGGCGATCTCCTTTCAAGTTGGGTTGATCGGAGAGCCTGGGGAGAGAGACTCAGTGGTTACTTGCCCATAGTTAGACAAGCAGTCGGAACAAAGGTTCCGAGCTCTTTTCGTGTTTTGATTGGCCGAGATGATTCGCGAGCCTGGGGAGTAACTTTGCGGATTTCAACCATGAGATGCGGATGAATGTGGCGTAGTTGTTAGCTGGGCCAAATATTTTCGTACGTGCCTCCCAAATTCCGTCCACCCCGTTTGGAGAGGATCGCGAACCTTATTCTCACGGTGGCACTTAGAGAAGTGCCACATCTTCAGTGGTGTCAAAACCCACCAGAGATCAAAATCAAGCTTGTCTGAAGTCCCACATTCCGTGAACGTTTTTCAAATCGCGTCTTAATATTTGTTGACGGAGGAATTATGAAACTGTTAGTCGATTCGGGCCACAGGCTCACCGCGCGAAGGCCGAGAATGAGCAGGGCCTCGCTGTTATTCTTTGCAATCTCGCTTCTCATCCTTCTAGTCCATCCGGGACGAGCAGCGGCTCAGGAATCTCCCGGTACAACTTTGCTTCAGGTCGAACCCGTCGGAGAGAACATTACCAGACGCGCCAGGCGTGCCGAGTCAACAAAGAACCCGGTTGAGGTCCTTCGCAACGCTCGGTACATCTACGTAAGATCTCTCTCAGCGTTTGTCACAGCCGAGGACATCGAGAACAAGTTGCGCAGGCATGCGGACTTTCAGAGATATGGTATGGTAATAACCAGAATGGAAACGGATGCGGATGTAGTTCTGGAGGTGCGGCGAAGTATTCTTACCAAGTTTGTTTTCACCGCCATCGACCCATCCACACTGATACTCGCGGCCAGCGGGAAGCTTAGTTCGCTTGGTGGGACAGTTGATGGGAAGGTGGCCTCGCTTTTTATGAAGCAGGTTGTCGCCGCGCGCCAGAAGTAGCGAAAGACTTCGGCCGCCCTTTGCTTCTGAAGATCCTTGGCCCGGTGTAACCCCATATTCTCCCGTAACAACAATCGACTCTTTGACTTCTGAGCTAGACTTACGACAACAGCTTAGTCCCCTTAGGGACGAAATGTTTATAGACCGGAGTTTCAAGACATCGGCTAGCTCCTTTAGGAGCGTGACGTCATGCCCGTTGTTGTTCAAGCCGACGGGATAGACATTACGCTCCTGACGGAGCTGGATTGTTGATTAGGATTCGGTGGCTATAAACATTCGGCTCCTACGGAGCTAACGAAACAGGCTGGTTCCAAGGTTCCAAGGGCTAAGCTGAATCAGAGCTTGAAGTCCTACAGTGCTTTCTCAGCGAGTGCCTGCGCAATCTCGGCCGCTATGCGAGCATTATTTTCGAGCAGGGCGATGTTGGCTCTCAGGGTCGCGCCTTCGCTCATTTCAGACATGCGTGCGAGCAGAAATGGAGTGAGTTCCCGACCAGCAACTTGCTGTCGCTCGGCTGCGCTGATCGCATCCCCAAGCACTTGCTCGACCAGAGCCGCGGGTACTTCATACTCAGCGGGTACCGGCACCGTGACCAGCAGTGCGCTTTCAATTTTCAGCGCCCGCTGGGCCCTTACCAATTGAGCAACATCTTCGCTGGAGTTTGCAATCACATCAACATTTAATCCGCTCTGTCGAGTGTAGAACGCAGGCATTTCCTCGCATTGATAACCAACAACCGTGATGCTGTTGGTTTCCATCCATTCTCGCGTCGCCGGGAGATCCAAGACAATCTTTGGGCCGGAGCACACGACCACGATGGGGGTGCGAGCAAGTTCTGGCAGGTCAGCGGAGATGTCCGGTAAAGAACCTCGATGCACGCCACCAATGCCGCCGGTCGCAAAAATCTGAATGCCCACGCGCCGCGCAATCCTGATCGTGCTTGCCACGGTGGTAGCGCCGTTCCATCCGCGAGCTAACGCAACGGCAAGGTCGCGGGTGCTGATCTTCTTGATCTGATCACTTTCAACGATTACCCGGAGCTGAGTTTCAGTGAGTCCGACAAGTATTTGACCGTCGAGGATCGCGATTGTTGCTGGAGTTGCGCCGGCATCTGCGATGATTCTTTCCAGGCGCTGGGCCGTTTTTGAGTTTAGAGGTCGCGGCAGTCCGTGAGCTAAAACTGTCGATTCCAAAGCAACCACGGGTCTATTTGCCGCCAGGGAGGCTTCGACTGCTGGAACAAGGCGCAGGACATTGTAATCCGGCATGGTTTTAAGTTGCATAGCCTCTGCGCTCAAGTCCTGCTAGAATCTACGTATCTGAACAAGCAGGTGAATAAAAGACTATGATGATCGGAAAAAAGAAAGCAGAACAACGTCCAGTAGAAAATGTGATCTCAGATCAGACCGGCCAGTTTGATCTACGCTTCGTCCTCTGGCGTCACTTCTGTGACCAAAACAACATCCCTGTGGAAACGCTACCCAGCCAGCTCGATGGTGAACAGAAGGAAAAGTGGGAAGAGCTGAAGAATAGCCGATTGCGCTCGCCGGGACAGAAATAATCAATCGTTCAGGTTCCAGCTAGCGGTTGCCGCCCGATCCACACCGAGGTAAGGCCTGAGCTGTAGCCACTCCCTGGTTAAAAAATCTGCCTAAAACCGTCCGCCTTTGAGTTGGTACGTACCTGTCAGAAATGGGTTACTTAACCTCTCCTGGCCGATGGTCGTAACCGGGCCATGTCCAGAAAAGACTACAACGTCATCACCGAGTGGCAGGAGTTTGTTTGTGATCGAATCCATCAGTTGCTCCGAGGAGCCGCCGGGCAGGTCCGTTCTACCTACGGAACCCGCGAAAAGCACGTCGCCAACAAAGACCTTCCTTTCTTTTTGCTCAAAGAGCACCACGTGGCCAGGCGTGTGTCCGGGACAATGGATAACTTTGAACTGCAGTTCACCTACTGTGAAGGTCTGCCCATCTGTCCAGTACTCATCGACCTTCGGCGGCGCTTCGAATTCCAACCCATTGGCCCGCCATTGGTTGCGCGGAATGCCAATCCAGGAAGGCTGTTCGGGCAGCGCCTCATAGATGAACTCGTCGGCTTTGTGCAGAAGCACCTTCGCTTCGGGCTTTAGCTTCTTCAATGATGCTACACCGCCGATGTGATCGAGGTGAGCATGGGTTAGCGCAATGGCCTGCAACTCCAGTCCGTAGCTGTCGATTGCGCTAGCGATGCGCTTCGAGTCGTCGCCTGGGTCGATGCAGATGGCGCGCCTGGTCTTCTCACAACCCAGCACGCGCGTGTGTTGTTGAAATGCAGTTACCGTAATCTCTTCGATAATCATTTTGTAATAGTCAGTTGTCAGTGGTCAGTGGTCAGTTGTTTTGATGGCTTTGGCGTCTTTGGCCTTGGGCCTTTGGTCTTTGATCGTCGACCGTTTTTCCTGACAATCTTGTTGAGCATGTTGAGCGAAGCCTACTATGGGCTGAAGATCGCCCAAGACCAAAAACCAAAGACCAAAAACCAAAAACCAAAGACCCAACCTACAACTGACCAATGGACATCGAAAGCAGTATACTTCCCAACGAGGAATTCTGCGATTTAAGACCGTTTTAGGAATTATTAATGCCGCTGACTGTTACAACCGCTCCATTAGCCCAGGTGCTTGATGCCTTGACCGCTGAAGGCGCCCCGGAGTTGACCGAACAGCTCGAAAATAACGCGCTGAAATGTTACGCATGCGGTCATCGTTGCTTGATCAAAGAGGGAAAGCGCGGCATCTGCAAAGTACGCTTTAACGAGGGCGGCCACCTGCGCGTGCCCATGAATTACGTTGCCGCCCTCGCTTGTGACCCCACGGAAAAGAAGCCGTTTTTCCATGTCCTGCCGGGTTCTGACACCCTGACGTTTGGCATGCTTGGTTGCGACCTGCACTGTGCGTATTGTCAGAACTGGCTTACTTCCCAGGCGTTGCGCGACGACTCCGCCGGTACTGCGCCCACGATGGTAACTCCCGACCGCCTGGTGGCGATGGCAAAAGCCTATGGCGCTGCGATGGTCGGCAGTAGTTATAACGAACCGCTGATTACGGCCGAGTGGGCCGTCGAGGTCTTTCAAAAGGCAAAGCTGGAGGGCTTCAAAACTGCGTTCATCTCAAACGGCAATGCCACTCCGCAGGTGTTGGATTATCTGCGTCCCTGGACAGACTGTTACAAGATCGATCTCAAATCGATGGGTGACAAAAACTACCGGCAACTCGGCGGCGTATTAGACAATATTTTAGATACAGTGAAGATGGTCCACGAGCGCGGCTTCTGGGAAGAGATCGTTACACTGGTAGTGCCCGGTTTTAACGACACAGAGGACGAATTGAAGCGCGCAGCGGATTTCATTGCTTCAGTGTCGCCTGACATTCCCTGGCACATTACTGCGTTTCATCAGGACTACCGCATGACCGAAAACGCCAACACGACTGCTGAGCAATTGATACGCGCCTGCGAGGTTGGACGTGATGCCGGCTTACGCTACATCTATGCGGGTAATCTTCCCGGAAGGGTTGGGCGCTGGGAGAATACCTATTGCCCAGCATGCAACGAACTGGTCGTCGAGCGCTATGGCTACCTGATTCGTCAGATGAAGGTCACACGCGGTGGGAAGTGCCCATCATGCCTCGCGACGATTCCGGGTATCTGGTCGTAAATTCACTCCTCAAAACACTGCGAGGGCCGGAGGCAGCTTTCGCCTCCGGCCCTCGCAAATTCATTTCGGAAAGGCTGAGGTCAGCCCGCTTTCGAGCCTTGTTTACATTTTCTGAGCGGGCATGACCGGAGTGCCCTGGTGGAAAATTGCCAGCCATTTTCCAGCGCGGCTGGCCCAGATCGTACTGTGACGTTCGGCACCTTGGGGCGATGGCATCTTTACCATGTAGGTCACGAGGGCCGCATCGTTGTCAAACTTCACGGTCTTCCAATCGCTCAACTCGGCCTTGGAAGCATCAAACATGCTTACACTCTTAACCGAACCCGCTTTGTCATAGACACCGTCTGCCTCGATCTCGATAGCCTCAGGAGCCAGAAAGGACGCAAACGCGTCAGAGTTCTTGCTCTTGATTGCATCCCAAACGAGTTTCTCGTTAGCGGCCGGATCCGGGCCCGTCTCCGCCATTTTGGAAGCTGGACTCGCAGTGGCCTTCGCTGGCGGACTCATGCGTGACGACGGAGTCGGGGTCGATGTCGCGGCTGTCTTCGCCAGAGTCTCCTGGTAATAGATGGACCGCCAATTCCCATCTCGATTAATCCAGGAAGAACCTGCATGATACGGACCTGGAGGCACAGCCTGGCCTTTAAGAGTTGCTTTGAGGTTAAAACTGTACGTGAGAACCACAGCGTCCCTGTCTATGGGTACCATCTTCCAGTCGGAAAATGTTACGTCGGAAATCTTGACGTCCTTTAGGTAGGTTACGATGCCGTTCTTGTTGTAGACTCCCTCAGCATGGACCTCAATGTAATCACTAGCCAACATATCCGCTAACGCGGCCATGTCTTCTTTCTTGATGGCGTCCCAGGTTGCTTTTTCTTTCGCAATAGCATCAGCCTCAGACAAACTGGCAGTTGATTTGGTTTCCTTCGCAACATTAGCGTTTGCGGTTGGTGCTGGTCCCGTATTGGTGGGGGGAGCGGCGCAAGCAGCGGCCGTAATCAGCACAGAGATAAGCACTAGAAACTTTTTCATAGGTGACTCCTCGGGTTATTTGCGTAGAGCGCGAGCGTTCTATGCCAAAAGAAAGAGATAGTCAAGCAGCACTAAGGTTAGCACCTGATTGGTAGTCCGCTCCTGGTGCCGTGACGAAGCGTGGGCGAGTCGCTTCATCACAGCACTGATAAGTTTTCCTTGACCGGTAAATGACTAACTCCGCGTCGCAGTTGGACTCCGCGTCGCAGCGGGAGTAGCAGTCCGAGTCGGACTGGGAGTAGCACTCCGCGTCGGCGAAGGCGATGCCTTCCCAGCCGGCGAACCTTCGCTTACCGGTTCACGGACGGGTACACTAGCAGAGGCGACGAGTTTCCATTGAGCATTGCGCCTGGCAAAGGTGTCAACGAAGCGATACTGGCCACTAATGTCAGTGACCTTGCCGTCCGCACCCTTATACTTTCCACCTTTGACAATGCTTCGTCCGCTTGCAACTGCAGCGTCATTGTCGACGACCGTAATCTTCAGATCGGCGAGGTCCCATGTGTCTGCAGTAAGAGCGCCGGACTGGACATCGTTAACGTCCTGCTCCTTGTTACCGAGCTTTCCGTCCGGATACACAATCGCTATGTCGTCGGCCTCAACGCGTCTTACTGCCTCAATGTCCTTTTCTTTCAGAACGCGCGGCCAGTCATTCTCGATTCGAAGTAACTCTGACTCGATGGCTGCTCTGTCAATTGTTTCTCGTCCGGAGTTTGTGTTGGCTGCGGTAGTTTCCGGAGCATTCGTATTTGCTGCGGGTTGACAACCCATTTGATTGAAAACTAGTAGCGACACCGGAATTATCAGTGCCACCATCAACGCAATTCGTTTCATTGAACCGGCTCCTTTATTGGCTAATGTTCATCTTGGTCGGCATTAACCTGCTCGTTCCCAAGCAATACCTGAAGGGTGGAACTCTGCGTTGCCACAGGTTCTCGCTTCCGGGTTGACCGGGTTAGAGCAAGTACATTCTCGGCAAGCACCTTGCTATATGCCAAAAGGGGAAGGCCAGTCAATAGTTGATTGCTACCATATCGTTGCTACCGACAGTTTTTTTGAATTGACCTAGCCGCCGGCGTGTGTTCAACCGGCCTACTTACTTACTGCTCCCAGGACATTGACAGAGAGAACTCTTCGGGATTATTTTCTGGACAATCGGACCGGGGTGGGAGGCCAATTCCGACGCCTAACTCGGAAGTCTGCACGTGCTCTGCCTCTCCACCAAACCTCCGCTGGTGCGGCCTGACCGCGTTCTTCCTAAGGAGAAAACCATGATTCGCATTTCAAGAACCCTTCCGCCCAAAGCACTGATGCTGTTCACAGCCGTTTTAGCCATCACGGTTTCTTCAGCCGTGACAGATGCGCAAAAGAACCGCGGCGGAGGCGGCGACGACGAGACTCCCCTATTCCAGGAGTACCGCAGTGTTCGAATCGGAATGACGTCCGAAGAAGTACGAAAAAAACTGAACAATCCCAGCGACAAAGGCGATGAGCAGGATTTTTTCGTATTCAGTGACAACGAAACGGCCCAGGTGTTCTATGACAAGACCCACAAGGTCTTTGCTATCTCGGTCAATTTTCTAAACGGCGCGCGCGACCTCCCCACCGCCAAGGGCGTACTAGGATCAGAAGTCGCGGCCAAACCTGACGGCTCGGCCTATAAGATGGTGCGCTACCCAAAGGCCGGTTACTGGGTGTCTTACAGCCGAACTTCCGGGGAGTCCCCCTTAACCATTGTCACTCTGCAGAAGATCGACTGAGGCAAGGGAGAGTGGCGTTGGAAAGCAATAGCTTCGAATAGTTACGCACCTGCGACAACCTCTTCGTTAGTATCCCGGGTCACAGCCGGTACCGCCTGGATGTCCGCGAACACGCACCTCACCGTCCGCTTTGCGCTGACCTTAATCAAAACCCTAGGCTACAATGGGACTTACTCCTATGCAGCGTTTTGTGGAACGATCGCAAACCATCAGGGCTGACCATTCTGCCCTCTCGCGCGGCATTAAGCACCAGGCATCCGCCGCCGGCTTTGAAAAAGTGGGAATCGTGCGCGCGGATGCCCTTCGGAATGAGCGTGCGCATCTAAAAAAATGGCTCGATATGGGGTATCAGGGCGAGATGAAGTGGATGGCTCGCGATCCCGATCTACGCACAGACCCGCGCAAGTTCTTCCCACAAGCTCAATCTGTAGTTGTCGTGGCGCTTAACTACTACACTCCGGCAAGACATGCAGAAGGGCCGGCGACCGGCAAAGTTTCGCGCTACGCTTGGGGTGACGACTATCATGACGTGCTTGGCTCGAAACTACAGTCCTTGCTTTCATGGATCAAGGAACAAGATCCAGACGCCACAGGCAAGGTCTGTGTTGACATTCAACCCATGCTGGATAAAGCGTGGGCTGTGCGTGCCGGGCTCGGCTGGATCGGCAAACATACAAATCTCATTACGCAGGAATTTGGTTCGTGGGTCTTCATCGGCGAGTTGCTGTTGAACCTGCAACTTGAATACGACACTGACCAGGTCGAAGATCATTGCGGCAGCTGCACTCTCTGTATTGACGCTTGTCCGACTGCTGCCATCACTGAGCCCTATGTTGTTGATTCAAACAAGTGCATCTCACATGCGACGATTGAACTCCGCGAGCCGGAATTGCCAGGCGGCATCGCAGCAAATCTTAAGGGCTGGCTCTATGGCTGTGATATCTGCCAGGACGTCTGTCCCTGGAACCGCTTCGCACAGGCAACAAATGAAGAACGCTTCGAGCCGCGTCCGGGAAATGTCAATCCCACCCTCTCTGACATTCTCGCACTGACCCCTGAGACATATGCCCAGCGTTTCCGCCACAGTGCGATGAAGCGCGCAAAGCTCCCGGGACTGCAGCGTAATGCGCGAGCGCTGCACTCCAGACGTCGCCAGGACATGAGGGCTCAGGACTAGCATGCTACGGAAAACAAAAGAGGATCCCACCCCACGAAAATAAATTCCCATTAGCTCACGGTGCGGGGGACGGAATGGCTGCCGCGTTCTCTTGTCTTGGATGCGCACCTGATTTATCGTCGTCTGCGATTCCTGCGTTATGTTTATCCAAGCACTTCGAGGCTAATGAATGAAACTACTTACCCGCTTTCTAGTTGTCTTTACCGTCATGTTTGTTTGCTCCCAGTCAGCACGACCACAAAACCCGAACACCCCCGCCGACCTGCGCAAATTGGCCGAGGAGTATTACAACTGGCGCAACCAGAATTTTCCCGTTTCCTCAAGCGACGCGGGGCTGCACACCTGGGACAAGCGGCTGACCGACTACTCGCTATCGGCTGTTCTGGCCCGCCGGCTACACGCCAAAGAGTTGCTCTCCAAGGTGCAGGCAACGCCGGCAGACAAGTGGAGCAAAGATGACCAAATCGATTGGTTGCTGTTTCGTTCGCAGCTTGATGGCGTAGTCTTCTTTAATCGGGTAATGGATTTTGAGCAGACAGATCCGCAAACCTACGTCAATGAATGCAGCAACGGTATTTTTTCCTTGCTTAAGAAAGACTACGACACGCCACACAACCGCGCGCTCGCGGCAACGGCGCGCCTGAAACAGATGCCTGCGCTGATCGAGCAGGGTAAACAGAATCTAATCAGGCCCGTACGGCTCTACGCTCAGTTGGCCATCGATTCCGCACATTCAATTGATAGTCTGTTCAATGATAGTTTGATGACCATCGCCGGCGATCTCTCGGCGTCCGAGAAAAATGATCTCGTCAAGTCACGCGAAGCGGCCTTGCTGGCTATCCATGGTTTTGCCGACTGGTTGGATCGGCGCCTGCCCGGCATGGTGGCGTTCAAGCCCATGGGCGAGGAGAACTATAACTATCTGCTGAAAAATATTTACCTCCTGCCGCTCGACGCCAACCAGGTCGAGATGCTGGGCCAGGCTGAGTTGGCGCGCTACCGGGGAATGGAATCTATGCTGCCAGATCCATCGCTCGCTGATCCAAACCCCGCACGCAGCAAAAACATCCCAGCCGACCAGCAAGCGTTTTTAAAGGCCTACGAAAGCCGGCAAGAGGAGATGATCAATTTCCTCAAGTCAAACAAACTGATCTCACTCCCGGATTACCTTGGTCGTTTCTACATTCGCCAACTTCCCGAGGCGTTCAAGCCTACCAGTCCAGGTGGTTTTATGAACCCTCCCGGCGTTTACGATAAGGACAATAGCGGTTTCTATTTCATTCCCACCTACAACCCCGCGAGCCGCAACTTTTACATTCGCGCCGCGATTGAGGATCCCCGCCCGATCCTGGGCCACGAGGGCATCCCGGGACACTTTCTACAGCTTTCAATTGCCAATCACTTGCCGAACGAAATTAGACGCCAGCACGGAGACGGCATCTTCGTTGAGGGTTGGGCGCTCTATGGTGAAGAGATGCTCATGCGCACAGGTCTGTATCCGAACAATTCACCCGGGCAGGGACAGATACTGCGACTCTCGCGCTACCGTGCCGCGCGCATCGGCGTCGATGTGAATCTACACACAGGAAAATGGACCTTCGATCAGGCAGTCAACTATTTCATGGAAGCCGGCGGTTTGGATCGCGAATCCGCCACGGGAGAAGCTGCGGGTGCGGCCGCGAATCCGACGCAAAAGATTACATACATGGTTGGTAAGTGGCAGATCATGCGTCTTTTAGGCAAGTATCGCGACAAGCAGGGCGCTAGCTTTCGTCTGGGCCAATTTCACGACGATCTGCTGAAGAATGGCAGCCTGCCACTTTCGCTGGTCGAATGGATTCTGCTGGACGATCGCTCTTCCCTTGACCAGGCCCGCCGTTGAGCTCTTTTGGAGTGCGCCGGCAGAGCGAAGCGGCGACGGCGCTTTGGATTGATACTTCATGAGCCAGACATAGGCTGCGTTCACTAACACGAATCATTTTGAAGGCAAAGCTCCGATCGTGCGTGAGATTTACGACCGGCTCATCGAAGTTGCGAAAGGCTTTGGCCCAATCAGCGAAGAGCCGAAAAAGACGTCGATCCATATTGTGAATAAGACGGCTTTGGCTGGTGTGGCTACGCGCAAAAACTACCTCATACTAACGATCAAGAGTGACAGTAAGCTGATCAGCCCTCGCATCCACAAATCTGAGCAGGCATCCGCCCGGCGCTTTCATCACGAGATCAAGCTTACCTCACCCGACGATGTCGATTCCGAATTGATAGGCTGGCTTAAGACGCCTATGCGCTAAGTGCGTAACCGCAACCAGCCGAGCCGCGCTAAAAACACCGTTAGTTACGGAGCGGTAGAGAGTCTGTGAACACTACGAAATCCCACCCACGGCAGTGGGTGGATGGTTCAGATTCGACCTACAGAAAGGTGGGCTCATGAATTTATGAATACCACCAACGGAAGTTGGTGGATGGTTAAGATCCAACCTGTTCGTCCAGATAAAACGGCCCATGAAAGTGAACTAGCTTTTGAACGCGCTCGGCCACTTTTGTTTCGCAGGCCGGATCTGAACAATCCACCAACTTCCGTTGGTGGGATTCAAGAATTCGGTGATTGCTAGCATGTAGGTTGGATCTCAACCATCCACCCACTGCCGTGGGTGGGATTTCAGAGTTTTCACACAGAGCCTTCGGTAACGACCGCATGTTTTGCTAAATGACGCTACGATTGCCTGGTCGCTGCCGCTAGCGGCCCTGTAACTGTGCGCCTCACATTAGTTGACTCTGACGGGGCTGGAGCAGCTTCCAACAAAACACCCTTTTCCAGGTGTCGCTCATGAGTGCCGAAACGGGCGGCATGCGGGTCGTGGGTCACCAACACAATAGTTTTCTGCAATTCTCGATTGAGCGTGGAAAGGATCTTCAAGATCTCTTCGCCCGAACGCGCGTCCAGGTTACCGGTTGGCTCGTCTGCCAGGATCAAATCGGGGTCAGTCACAATCGCACGCGCAATAGCTACGCGTTGTTCCTGTCCACCCGATAACTGCCGAGGTTGGTGGTGCATGCGTTCGGAAAGTCCAACTAACTCGAGGGCTGTTTCAACGTTCTTCCGTCGTTCAGCCCTCGATAACTTAGTCAACAGCAATGGCAACTCAACATTTTCAAAGGCAGTCAGGACGGGAACGAGATTAAACGTTTGAAAGATGTACCCAATGTGGCCATTGCGCCAAACAGCCAGTTGGCTTTCGCTCAGTTTTGCAAGATTGGTTCCCAGCACATCAACTTCGCCTTCCGTGCAGCGGTCAATGCCGGCGAGCAGATTTAGCAACGTCGACTTGCCGGAACCGCTAGGCCCCATTAGCGCCAGAAAGTCTCCCTGTTGAATATCAAGGTTGACATGATCGAGCGCCACAACATCAAACCCATCTCGCGAAAAACGCTTGCTCACATTGCGAACTTGTACCATTGGTTGTGCCATAATTGTCCTTCCAAACTCGCGTGCTTTTAGGATCATCATCCGCAGATTAGACAGATTTCACAGATTAATAAACAAGGGTAGAAAGGCAGCGAACCAGAGTCGGTCGTCATACTTTTATTAGTCTGTGTAATCTGCGGATGTTCAATTGCTTACCTTCACGCGATCGCCATCGCGCAGTTTTTCAACGCCGGAAGTAGCTGCGGACTCGCCACCGCTCAGACCTTCCAGAACGTAATAGAAGTCTCCCGCCTCGTCACCAAGGCGAATAGACCGTTGCTCCACTCTGTTACCTTTAATTACAAAAACAAAACTGCTGCCATCGTTACGAACCACCGCAGCCTTCGGCACCAATACTCTCGCAACAGCATTACTCGCGCTCCCTGTTGCTTCGGTCAAAAAGTTGACTCGTGCATTCATTTCCGGGCGCAACTGCCCATCGGGGTTTTCGACTTTCACCTTCACCTGTACCGTAGCCTTCGCGCGATTAGCTTCCGGCGCAATTTCGGCAATGAATCCGGTGTACTTCAGGTTGGGAAAAGCCTCGGGAATGATCTCGGCCCGCTGGCCCATTTTCAAGCGCGCAAAATCTGCCTGGCTGATATCAAGCTCGATCTGCAAATCGTTGAGATCGGCGAGCGCAACGACAGAGGTGCGGGCTCCTGATTCGCCAAAGGACGAGGGGCTTACCATCTCACCACGTTCGACGATTCTCTGCAATACGGTCCCGGAAACCGGCGCCTTGATCTCTGTGGCGGCAAGTTGCGTTTGCGCATAGTCGAGCGTTGCTTTCATTTGCTGCACTTGCGCCTGAGCGGCTCGAATCTCTTCAGCACGCGGTCCGATATCGGTCATGGCGCTGGACTGACGTGCCGCCTCGAGCAACGCGCGTGCAGTGTCGCGTTGAGCAACTGCGCGGTCCAATTCGGCCTTCGACGAAACTCCTGCATGATGCAACTTTTCAGTTCGCTCGTACTCCGCTTCAGCATTTCTCAGCGTTGCTTCTGCCTGCAGGACCCCTGCTCGGTCCTTCAACTTTTCCTGCGGACGCGAACCAGTACGCAACTGGTCGAACCGAGCCTGGGCTGCTGCCAGATTGGCCCGCGCCTGGTTTGACTGAGCGCGAAAATCTTCATCCTCGAGCCGAACGAGTACTTGCCCTTGCTGTACCCTGTCGCCCTTCTCCACGCCAATCCATTTCACGCGACCCATTACCTTTGCCCCGACTGCGATCTTGTGGTGGGCCACTACATATCCCGAAACCGCCAACACGGTGTCTCCCTGGGAACCTCCTCCCTTTTCAACCTTGACCTCTGCCGCGGAAATGGTTTTGGGCGAAGAAAACATGTAGAAGAAAACCATCGCCGCCAGAGCCACTGCCGCCGCTACGGCAAGCAACAAGACCTTTGGCGTCCGGTTCTGTGGGGCAGGTGGAGGCGCAGGAGTACGATCTATCCGCAAGCTCCTGAGTCGCTCGTTAAGATTCTCTTGATCTTCCGTTGGGGTAGGGTTGGTAGCCATTGCAACAAATCTAAACTAGTAAAGGGCAGTAGTCCCGCGTTGTGACCGCACCACCCGGCGGCTAAGTAAACATTGCTAATTAGAACGTGGTGATCTATGAGGTGCGAAGGGCATCGACAATCCTGAATCGCGACGCCCTAATGGACGGCAGCAGTGAGCCCAGGAAACCTATTCCCGCACCGAAAATCAGTGCGGACAACATTAGGCCCGGAGTCACGCGAAAATTGAATGCGATTTCACTGAAGGTCGCAAAGTTTGCTGTGCCGGTAGAAACGAAATTAAGCGGCAGGGCGAGCAAGATGCCGATTCCAACCCCAATCACCGCGATTGCAACCGATTCCAATACGAAAGCAACAAGGATGCTTAGCCGGCTAAACCCCAGCACCCGCAGCGTGCCAATCTCTTTGGTGCGTCTGGCCACTGCCGCATACATTGTGTTCATTCCGGCAAATCCAGCGCCGACGGCCATGATGAAAGCGATGAAGACAGCCAGGCCCTTGAGAACTCCCGACGCAGCACCTTGCTGGTCTTCATAGAAAACCCGCTCCGGCACCGCCTTCAAGTGAAGTCTCTGGTCGTCCGTGATTCGCTTTGACAGAGAAGCTAATGCAGTCGGGTCGTTGGCGCGCATTAGAACCGAAGAAAATGACTCGCGCTTAGTGGTACTTGCAAGAGAGTTCACATCCACCCAGATCTCCGACTCAAAAGCTTTGCCGCCCGCATCGAATAAACCCACCACAGTGTAGTCTGTTGCCTGTATCCGAAATTTATCCCCCACATCCAAGCCTTGAAAGCGTTCGGAGATTCGCCGGGAGACAATTGCTTCAGTGAGCCCAGCCTGAAACGTCCTACCGGTCACCAGTTTAAAACCGGAGCGCAGTTTGTTCGACATGGGTCCGATCCCACGGATAGTGACATTCGATCCCTGACTCATCCCTTTCCTTGGTTTATAGATCAGCGTCATCATCTCCGACGCGGCTAGTGGTTGATCGCCTTCGCGCGCCACGCCATCGAGATAGATCAGGTCGTTGAGTTGCTCGCGTGATACGCTGCTGTTCAACTCTGCCGTACTTCCCTCGCGCAGTACGATTAAATTCAGAGGCTCGCCGCTGGTGGTCAGAGTGAGATCGATCCCACGCGCCAGAGCCATTACCATCAGGTAAACGCCAACAGTCAAACCAATCGTGAATGCTGTCGCTATCGTGCTGGATTTCCGCACGGTGATGTTACGAAAGTTGTATTTTAGCGGTAATGCCATTATTCGGTGCTGCGCAGGGCCTCCGCTATGGTCATTCCGGATATGCGGTAGGCTGAATAGCTTACGCTGATTATGCCGACAAAGATCGACACTATGAAAGCGGCCAGAAGCGTTTGCCAGGTTGGCACAAAGGATTGAAAGTTCGGGATGTAAAGACTCAGGTCAACAGATCTGAAGATGAGCATTGCTCCGCCAATGCCGATAAGGGCCCCCAGAGTGGTAACGAGAAGGGCCTCACCCACGAACAGTTTCGCAATCGTCCACCGCTGGAAACCGAGCGCCTTAAGCGTCCCCACTTCCCGAGTTCGCTCACGCACCGTCATTGCCATTGTGTTGCCCATCACCAGCAAGAGAGAAAAAGTGATCGCGGCCATAATGCCATACATGAACTGTTTGACGCCGCCCATCATGGTCTCAAAGCTGATGGCAAAGTCGCGCTCACTTTCAGTTTTCGTTGGTGCATCTGTATTAATAAACAGAGAGTCGACCGCCTGCGAAATGCGTGGCACGTCGGCCGCGGAGTTTGCCAAAACGCTGAACGTGCTGACCTGATCCTTGGCCCAGGCCGGTACTAATTCGTTGAGGTACTCGTGATGAAAGAAAAGGGTTTTCTCATCCCCTCCCGTACAAATGCCTCGAATTATGAATTCCATGCTTCTGTCGTAAATTGGGCTCTTCAGGGTAATCCGTTGGCCGAGGCTGAAACCATGCAACTTCACGAGCTTTTGTCCAACGACTGCGCCCTGCCGGTCGTTGATGAATGCCTGCCACTCCGCATCAGACATCTTTAGTTCCGTCATGATGTCTCTTAGCTTGTGTGCGTCGACGGCAAAATTGGCGAAGAAGTTTTTCTCGTCTATGTAGATTCCTCCGAACCAACTAAACGGCATCACGTCCTTAACACCCGGTACAGAGGCAATACGCTGTTGGTGAGCCACGGGAATCACGAATCCCAGCGAAACGGCGTGTCGTGTTACCAGACGCAGCGGATTAGATTTCTCATGGCCCCGTGTCAATTCCGTTAGTATCGTGGCCAGCGTGATGATCAGGAACAACGAAACCACCAGACTCGAAATGGTCAGCAACGTGCGTCTCTTGTTGCGCAGGATGTTCTTCAAGATCAGTTTGTTAAATTTCATAAACGCCTCTATTCCCGGTCTCGGTAGGCAGCGTAAGACAACTATTTTATGAATACGCAGCCCAACGTGAAAGGTTCAAATGGATAATTGCCTAAAGGTTGTGGGTTCTCCGGGAATCTTCTTAACGCCAACTGAACTGGTCTAAAATGCTGTTTTTGCGCAGCCGAGAGGCTTTATATACAGTATCGCCAGCGAAAACGTAAAGTCTTGCGGGCCATCGGTAGTGTCGTAGGTAGTGTCATTTTGAGACTCATAAAAGACGATCCACGAAATCACACGAACCAACAAGAAAAATTAGTGACCTTTCGTGTAAGTTCGTGGATCGTCTTAGCAAGAGTCCCGCTGTGAGGAGTTAAACTGAAAGGACGAAGTACCTGGTCGATGGTCCAACTATTTGAAGAAAACAGATTAGACTCTGAACTAAGAAATTACCCAAAAATGCGGCTCAGCTTGGAGCCAAATCTTTGCAAGCGTATGATGTACTTTCGGAAGAGAACCAGCATGACGCGCACCCTCAAAGATTCATATGGCCGGGCGATTCGCGATCTGCGCGTGTCTTTGACTGACCGCTGCAATTTCCGCTGCTTTTATTGCCTCCCGCATGGCGAGCCACCAATCGCGCCGAAAGAGCAGATGCTCTCCTATGAAG
>WNGE01001748.1_pt1 | contig 28598 bp, 26 predicted proteins | sample 5400651 | NCBI WGS metagenome assembly WNGE01 (sample SAMN13153370, study PRJNA577476) | soil metagenome | isolation source: 60 cm soil or saprolite under grassland replicate 2 | place: USA:California | collected 2016-06-15 | reverse complement strand
GATGGTGGATGTGTTGAATCGAAGGAACTATGTGCGGAATTTGGTGCGAGATGTGAATGAGGCAATGGAAAGCTAAGTCAGAACTGAGAAGTCAGGTTGTCATTCCGAGCGCGCGGTTTTGGCGCGAGGAATCTACTTTTCTCGCAGCCCGAGGCGAAAGCAGATTCCTCGCTTCGCTCGGAATGACAATCTCTTACTCGTTCTGCGAGGCTCAATATTTTCTGCATTGATCTTCAAAATGTCCACTGATCGCATTGTCGGCATCGATCTTGGCACCACGAATTCTCTGGTGGCGTATATGCAGGGAGAGGTCCCTGCGGTGATCCCGGGAGAGGACGGGCTGAACCTTGTTCCTTCGGTGGTCGCGCTCGATGAGAGGAACCAGGTCGTGGTGGGAAATACCGCCCGCAAGTATCTGATCGAAACGCCGGAGCGGGCAGTGTACTCCGTGAAACGCCTGATGGGGCGCGGCGTCGAGGATATCCGGGAAGAGTTGAAATTGTTTCCTTTCCGGCTGGCGGACGACCTTCAAGCCGGTGAGGTTCTGCGCATCAAGATTGGCGAGCGGACCTACACGCCGCCGGAGATCTCGGCGCTTGTGCTTCGCCAGTTGAAGCGGAACGCGGAGCGATTCTTCAGCGAACCGGTCACGAAGGCCGTGATCACCGTGCCTGCCTATTTCAACGATGCGCAGCGGCAGGCAACGAAAGATGCCGGACGAATTGCCGGTCTCGACGTGCTGCGCCTGGTGAATGAACCCACGGCCGCTTCGCTGGCTTACGGGCTCGACAAGAAAAAGAATGGCATCGTTGCCGTTTACGATCTGGGCGGCGGCACCTTCGACATTTCGATTCTCAAGCTGCATGACGGCATTTTTGAAGTCGTGGCCACGAACGGCGACACACATCTGGGTGGAGACGATATCGACAACTTGCTGATCACGATCGCCCTCGACGATATTCAGGGAGATCTCGCGTTGGATGTGCGGCGCAATGGGGAGTCGGTGCAACGAATTCGTCAGGCAGTGATTGACGTGAAGATTGCGCTGTCGTCGCAGCCTTCCGCCAAACTCGATGCTGAGATGCCGGGTGGGAAACGCTATCAGCGCGAGATCACGCGCGAGGCGTTCGAGCGGTTGCTTCAGCCGATTATCGATCGCACCGTGGGGCCGTGCAAGCAGGCGCTGAAAGACGCGAATCTCAAGCCCGCGCAGATTGATGAAGTCGTGCTGGTTGGCGGCTCGACGCGCATTCCCAAAGTGCGGCAACTGGTACAGGAGTTGTTCGGGCGCACTCCGCATACCGATCTGAAGCGGAATTCGACGATTCCTGCGTCGGCGACGCAGTACTACACCACGCAGGTGGATGGTCAGACGAACGTCGCGATCCATGTTCTGCAAGGCGAGCGCGAACTGGCGCGCGATTGCCGGTCGCTGGCGCGCTTCGATCTGGCGGGCGTACTGCCAATGCCGGCAGGCATGCCGCGCATCGAAGTGAAGTTTCTGATCGATGCGAACGGCATTCTGCATGTTTCGGCGCGCGAGCAGCGCAGCGGGAAAGAGGCCGAGATCAAAGTCCAACCGAGCTATGGCCTGACGGACGAGCAAGTCGAGAACATGCTGATGGCGTCGTTCGATTATGCCGAGGAAGATTTCCGGCGCCGGCAGGTGATCGAAGCGCAACGCGAAGCGGAAACGATTTTGGCCGCGCTGGCAAAGGGAAAGAAAAACGAGGCTTGGCAGCAACTCATCAGCGAGGAACGGCGGAAGATCGAAGCATTGGAAAAGGCGCTGGTCGCGGTGAAGGACGGAGACGATTATCAGACGATTCGCGAAGCGATCGATGCTCTGAACCAGGGAACGATGCGGTTGGCTGAACTGATGATGGACAGCGCGGTATCAACGGCGCTCAAGGGAAAGGCCATGGATGATACGGGGATCGAGGAAGGACAGCAGGCCGGACATCCGGTGGCGAAGGCGGAATTTGAATGAGCGGCGACATTTTGGCTAATTATTGGATCGATTTGATTGCCCTCGCCGTGGCCCGTGTGCGCGTCAACGGAGCAGTCAGTGGAAGGTTCTATACGCACGGGCGTGGAGGGGGCCGAAGGCTTATTGCCTTCGTGGAGTCATTCCCGGCCCGAGTCGGCTTTTTGCTCGCCGCTGCCGGCTTGGTCACCTAGCCGGTCGTCGACCTCAGGCATAAGTTAGGTGCGCAATAGCGTGCTGTCAGGAGCAACGATGTCAGAAGATAAAACTCAAGGCACTGGAGCAGCGACCATGGACGCTCCCAGCGAAAATACTGTGCAGGTGACTTTCCTTCCCGGAGGGAAGACGGTCACGTTTGAGCACGGCAAGCTTCCTTACAAGGATCACGGAAAAGAGCAGTCGATCCTCGATGTCGCGCTCAACAACGGCATTCACCTGGATCACGCCTGCGGCGGCAACTGCGCCTGTACTACCTGCCACGTTTGGGTGAAAGAGGGAGCGGATCTGATTTCGGAAATGGAAGACGATGAGGCGGACAAACTCGACATGGCTGCCGACCTGCAGTTGAACTCGCGCCTCGGGTGCCAGGCGGTGATCCAAAAGCCGGGGAAAGTGGTGGTTGAGATCCCGGCGTGGAATCGGAACTACGTTTCAGAGGAACATTGAAGAACAGCTCTTAGCTCTTAGCTTTTGGCCTAGCACTCCAGCGAAATTCGAGGTCTGGATTGCTCTAATAAACGGCTAACTACTAAAGTTAAGAGCCAAGAGCTAAAAGCGAACTGGCCGAGCTAAGAGCCAAGAGCTAACAGCTTAAAAGCTAAAGATGGAGCTATCATTCATGTCAAAACAACTCACTTGGAGCGATTCGCAAGACATTGGGATTCTGCTCTCCGAGGCCCATCCTGAAGTCGATCCGCTGGCGGTTCGTTTCACCGATCTGCACAAATTCGTCGCCGAGTTGCCCGAATTCAAAGACGATCCGCAGAACTCGAACGAGGCGAAACTGGAGGCCATCCAGATGGCTTGGCATGAGGAGTTTTTGGACCGCGCCCAGGGCTAGAGTAGCCTGGTTGTCTCCGCTGAAACGACAATGTTTTTACCTTTTCGTGACAACCGTGGGCGGGCCCACTCCTAGGATGAAGCCTGATCGTTATCGGGCGCGCGTTTGATTCCGGAATGAGGATTAGGCCCACGCCGCGATAACCTCATTCTCCTTAAATTCGAAGGGCACGGTCGCTGACCGTGCCCCATTTTTTGACGTGGTTATTTCGCCCCCTATCTGGCGGCCGCAGGCACGGGCTCTTCCACACTCGCCTCGCGCAGAAATTTTGCCGCTTCCTCAGGCGGGGTGGGATTGATGTAGAAGCCGGTTCCCCACTCGAATCCAGCCGTCTTGGTGAGCTTGGGCATGAACTCGATGTGCCAGTGGTAGTGATCGTTGGTCGGATCCTGTACGGGCGAGGTGTGGATCACCAGGTTGTAGGGTGGATTGTCGAGCACGCGATCAGCTTTCATGAGCAGCAACTTCAAGGCTTTCGCGAGATTCTCGAACATCTGCGACGAGGAGTTCTCGAAGGCCGATTCGTGCCGCTTGGGCAGGAGCCAGGTTTCGAAGGGAAAGCGCGGAGCGTAGGGCGCGAGAGTCAGAAAGTCTTCGTTCTCTCCTACCACACGAATGCCATTGTCGGTTTCCTGCCGGATAATGTCGCAGAAAACGCAACGTTCCTTGTAGATGTAGTACTGCTTGGCGCCCTGTAGTTCTTCCACCACGTAGATCGGCAAAATCGGCAGCGCAATCAACTGCGAGTGCGCATGTTCCAGCGACGCTCCGGCCGCTTCTCCGTGATTTTTGAAGATGAGGATGTATTTGAACCGCCGGTCTTTCTTCAAGTCAAGGATACGGTCGCGGAAGGCCCACAGCACGTCTTCGATACGCCTTGGAGGCAGCGTGGCGAGGCTCAGGTTATGGTCGGGGGTTTCGATGATGACCTCGTGGGCGCCGATGCCATTCATCTTGTCGAACATGCCCTCGGCCTGCTTGGCAAGGTTGCCTTCGATTCCCAGCGCCGGGAACTTGTTCGGGACAACGCGAATGGTCCATCCCGGACTGTCCTTCTGGGGGCTGGCGGCGTTGGTGCTGGGGCGATACGCCAGGATTTCCGGCGGGGTCTTGTTCTCGTTGCCGTAACAAAACGGGCAGAATCCGCCCTTGATTTTCACGCCTTCGCGCACGAAATCGGAGGGCCGCTTGGCGCGATCCGTAGATATGATGACCCACCGGCCCACGATGGGATCTTTCCGTAATTCAGGCACGCACTAAATCCTTTCAGTAGTGCAGTACAAGTTATCGATTGTACGACACCGAAAACGCATTTTGAAACAACTCGAATGAAGGCTGACCGCAGTGGCGCTCATAGTATACGGAGACCACGTCGAAACGCCACTGGCACGAAGGTGCAGCCTGGCGCAGAAAATCGCGGGCCACTAGCCCCAACTCCTTTTGTTTGGCGTAATCTACAGCCGCTTCGGCAGGCTTGACGTCGCGCGTGGTTCGGGTCTTGACCTCGATAAACGAGAGCACATCCCCGTCCCAGCCCACCAAGTCCAGTTCTCCGCGAGAATGCGGGGAGCGATAGTTGCGGGCGATGATCACGTAGCCGCGCCGCCGAAGATAGAAATAAGCATCCTCCTCTCCGTGGAGGCCGGTCCGCTGGTGAGCAGGCATCTCCTCGGGCGGCAGGGTTCGATCCGACAGCCAGTCGAGGGCGCGCACGGTGGCTTGCGTCAGGCGTCCGGCGAACATTGGCACTCCGAATTACACTCTAGCCTCCGGCCACACCGGGAGATGTGACTGCCATCACGAGCGCTTCGGTCAATTTGACCGTGCTGTAGCGGCGGTTGACCTCAGCCGTAAAGTCACTTAAATTGACGCCTCCGGGGTGGCCGTCGTGATACGGACCCAGTCGAAGGCGGGAGGAAGCATCTACTCTAACCACGCAAAGCGCTACGAAAATTTCCTGGTCCTGATTCTGTTTCTGACCTGGGGCACGGTCTTTCTTGATCGCATGTCCCAGATGTATCTGGCGCCGTTCTTCGCACCCGAGTTTCACCTCAGCAGCGAACAGATTGGGATTCTCGCTTCGGCCGTCGCGATTGCATGGGCGCTGTCCGGTTTCTTCTTTGGCGCGCTTTCAGACCGGTTCGGCCGGCGGCCGGTGCTGGTGCCCGCAATCTTCCTCTTCTCTGCGTTTTCATGGATCTCGGGCATGGTCCACAACTTTTCCCAGCTTCTGCTGGTGCGCGCGCTGCTGGGCATAGCAGAAGGCCCGTGCTGGGCAATCATCACGGCCATCATCGAAGAGACGTCCCCGCCCACCCGCCGCGGACGAAATGTCGGCATTGTGGTGAGCGCAGCGGCTCTGGTTGGACTATCTGCAGCACCCGTCCTCACCACCCAGGTTGCCGCCCGGTTCGGCTGGCGTTGGGCCTTTTTCGTGGCGGGGATTCCCGGGTTGGTGATGGGCGCCCTTCTTTGGAAATTTGTGCGCGAGCCGGACACAGGAGAGTCGAGGCCAGGCCATCACGCCGTTGCCCGTCTTTCGGAATACATTTTGATCCTGCGATTTCGGAACATGTGGCTGAGCTGCATCGGGGCGTCGGGCTTCATGTGCTGGCTGTTTCTGTTGAATGTTTTTGCTCCGCTCTACATCACCGAGGTCGTCCATGAAGCCCCTACGACGGCCGGCTTTCTGCTGGGTGCCAGCGGGCTGGGAGGTTTCTTTCTCGGCTTTGTGTTTCCAGCCATTTCGGATCGGCTGGGGCGGAAACCAGTCCTGTTAATCCTGGCGGTCTTGTCGGCAATGGTGCCGCTGTCCCTGCAAGTGAGCGGGCTGTATCGCTTCCCATGGCTGCTGGCAACGATTCTGTTCCTGTGCAATGCAGGTCAGGCCGTCGCGGCAATGATTATCGTGCTGGTGCCGGCGGAAACTGTGCCGCCGCAGTTTTCTGCTACCGCGATCGGGCTCGTAACCCTGGTCGGAGAGATCATGGGGGCAACGCTTGCGCCAACGCTGGGTGGCGCGATGGCCGAGAGATTCGGCCTTCGCATGCCTCTGTTGATGTCGGCCGGAGGGATGGCGGTACTGTTTGTGGTCGCGCTGTGCCTCACGGAATCGCGCGGCAAGAATTCCGCTCTCGGTCTCGCAGATCCTCGCTGACGTTCAGCTCTCCAGCTCGGGAGCAAGTGTGTGAGTTTCAGCAGAGCTGACCTTGCCTTTCGTATTCACGATGATCACGCCCGCCAAAGCGACCGCTCCGCCGACGAACGAAAGCCGGCGCGGCACCTCTCCCAGCCACAACCACGCGATGCCGATCGCCAGCACCGGAATCACGTAAAGCAGGGTTGAGGTACGCCCGGCGGCGCCGTGCGAAAGCACGTAGGCCCATGCAACGTAGGCCAGCGCGCCCGGAAAAATACCAAGATAGATGACCGAGAGCGTGGCAGCAACGGGCGCGGTTCGCAAACTGTGCGCCAGACCGCCAGCGAAAGGGAGCATCAACGCGGTCCCGAACCAGATCGAATACGCGGTGAACTCGAGCGCGCTGTAGCGGCCGAGGTAATGTTTCTGCAGGATCATGTAGGCCGCCGAGGTAATCGCCGCGGCCAGGATGATCAGCGCCTGCGGCGAAAGGCGGATGCCCTCGCCTTCTCCGCTGGCGATCAAAGCCACTCCGGCGAAGCTTACAAATACGCCGGCCCAGCCAGTGGCAGTCAATTTTTCATGCAGCCAGAATCGGGCAGCGAGCGCGGTCCAGATGGGCACGGACGCTATCAGCATGCTGGCGGCCCCGGCGGTCACGCGAGTCTCTCCGTAGTTGAGCGCCAGATTATAGAAACTGATCCCGATGGCGCCTGTAAATGCCAACCCTGGGAGATCGCGCAGTTCCGGGCGGCGGAAGTGGGCGATGCCGGCATAGATCGCGAGCACGAGCGACGCAATCAGAAAACGCAGGACGGCCAGGTTCGACGGTGAATATGCGCGCAAGCCGGCGCGAATTCCGGCAAAGGCCGAGGCCCAAACGACGAGCGTGAACGCCAGGGCGAAAAATGTACGAGACGTGAAACGCGGCATTGGGGCTTCCTTCCGGTGGGAATTTCGTGATAGAAAAAAATGGCGGCCGGCGAACTACCAGGTATCGCCGCCTCGTCGGGGAGGCCAGGCGCCAAGTTGTCGTCGCAGGAGCGCGATCTGGCCAACGTGATAGCTGTTGTGGGCGGCAGCCTGCCACAACATGGCGTGCACCGTGGATTTGCGCGCGGACTGTGCCGGGCCGAGCTTGTGCACAGGGCGCTCCAGCGTCGCCGAATCGGATTGTGCGAGCGCGGCGAGTTGGGCCAAAAATTCTCCGAAACGCCGCGTCGTCGCCTGCCATTGCGGCTCACCCGGTGGGGTGGGAAGGGCGGGCCAGCTTTCGATTGCCTTTTCAGGATACGGCGGCCTAGCTCCCGCGACCTCCCGCAGGTCATAGTCCATCCAGTAGTTCATGTGCTCGACGAGCTGCCAGATGGAATGGGGATAGCCCTCGATCGTGCGGGCCGCGAGGTCCGCTGGGATGTCTTCTACGCAGGCGACCGGGTCCACGTGCGCGCCTTTGCCGTACACAAGTTCGCGGAGTGTGGTGTCACCCATAAATTCCTTCCTCGCTCAACCGTTTTTGACAGCGCCAACTGCAACCCCCTGCTTAGAGCTGGTTTCAGAAATCGGTTTTGGGAAGGGCCCGGCTTCAGCCGGGCCGCCAAGAGCCAGCAAGAAATGCGGGCTTCAGCCCCTGAGGGCCGCCTGTCTTAACCCTCAAAAGGATTTTCGAAACCAATTCCACCATGCGCGGGCAAGTTGCCCGCGCGACAGCCGGCGGGACGCCGGCGCTACAGGGCGATTACGCGTTCTTTTCGACGATGGCAATCGATTCTTCGAGTATATCGATGGCCACGTCGGCTTCGTCTTTGGTCACGATCAGCGGCGGCGCGATGCGCACCGTGCTCGGGCCGCAACCTAGGAACAGAATGCCGCGCTCGAACGCCTGTTCAACAACACGGTCGCGTTCGGCGTTTCCGTATTCGCGCGTTTGCTGATCTTTCACGATCTCGACGCCAACCATGAGGCCGCGTCCGCGCACGTCGCCGACGATTTTGTGCTTCTTCGGCCAGCCGGCCATGCGCTTGAGCATGTGGTCGCCGACTTCCTGCGCGTTACGCAGCAACCCTTCCCTTTCGATCACATCGAGCGTGGCCAGCGCGGCAGCGATGCAGACCGGGTTGCCACCGAAGGTCGAGGCATGAGAACCGGGCACCCAGTCCATGATTTCGGCCTTGCTCAACACGACGCCGAGCGGCATGCCGGAGGCGATCCCCTTCGCCATGCACACAATGTCGGGACGCACGCCGCTGTGCTCCACCGCCCACCACTTGCCAGTGCGGCCGACACCGCTCTGCACTTCGTCGACAACCAGCAGAATGCCGTGCTGGTCGCAGATGCGGCGCAGTTCCTGCATGAAGATGGTGGGAGCGATTACGTATCCGCCTTCGCCCTGAATCGGCTCGACAAAGATAGCCGCGACTTCTTCGGGAGCGAGGACGGTCTTGAAGAGCTTGTCTTCAATATAGCGCGCACAGCCGAGGGCGAACTCCTCGGCCTCCTGTGGCCCACCCGCGCAGCCGCGATAAACATCGGGGTAACGGATGTGCGTCACGCCCGGCACGAACGGGGCGAAACGGCGCTTCTGCTGCGGTTTGGAAGCCGTGAGCGAAAGTGCGCCCATGGTGCGTCCGTGGAAAGCGCCCAGGAAGGCGATCACCTGCTGGCGTTTGGTGTGATAGCGCGCCAGCTTCAGAGCGCACTCGATCGCTTCCGTGCCGGAGTTGCCGTAGTAGATCTTATGCGGCCCGGGCATCGGCGCGATCTTCGACAGCCGCTCGGCAAGCGTCACCATGCTCTCGTAGTAAAAGTCCGTGCCCGACATGTGGATCAGTTCGCCCGCCTGTTTCTGGATGGCGGCAACGACCTCGGGATGGCAGTGGCCGGTGGAGGTCACAGCGATGCCGGCGGAGAAATCGAAAAATTCGTTGCCGTCCACGTCTTCGACCACGATGCCGTGGCCGCGCTTGGCAACCATCGGATAGGAACGCGTGTAGGACGGCGAAATGTACTTGTTGTCGCCCGCGAGAATGCGCTTGGCGTTAGGGCCCGGGATGGCGGTCGTGATCCTGGGGCCGATGGTCAGAGTTTTAGTACTCATGGCAGTTTCTCCCGAAAGCAAGTGTCAGTTCTCAGTTGCCAGTTCTTAGTGGTTGGAGCCCGGATTCACGCAGCATGGTTGCTGCGCCGGGTAAAAGCTAAGAGCTAAAGGCCAAGAGCTAATAGCCGCAACCACTGCAGGAAAGCGGAAAAGGAAGAACTAGTCGCTGCCGAAGAGGTTGGCGCGCACATGCGAGGGCAGAACGGAGAGGTACCGGCGAGGACAGGCACGTCCTTCGATCCAGCACATCCGGAGACGCGAAATGGAGCCGTTCGAGCGCATGATGACTAGTTACAGTATAGCTCGGATTTGGCCGCTGCGGAACTCCAAAGTAATCGTCAGGGCTGACTTTCGAATACGAACCGGTCGCTGAGCAGGAAGTTGACGATGGAGCAGGTGGCCACGGCGATCAGGTTCGCGATGACATAGTTTATGTGGAACTGACCGACGAGCGCCCGCATAATCAGAAGATTGCCCACCAGAGAGACCAGCCCATTGCTGGTGTTGAACTTGGCCAGCCGCGCGAGTGAGTGGACCAACCGCTGCGCCGGCCGGTCCGCCCAGGTGAAGCGCTCATGCCAGAGAAAGTTGTGGATGACGGCAGTTTCGACGGCCAGCGCGGTGGCCACCAGGTAGTCCAGGTGCAGCACTGAGCGGAATAAAGCCAGCGCAGCGAGTTGAACGGCGACGCCGATTCCGCCGACCGCGTAGAACTTCAGCCAGCGGAGCAATGCCCGATTCCGATCCCCCTGAGAACTGCGAACCGCGAATTGAGAACTGCCTTGATTCATCCGATCCTCTCTTCCCGGTACAGGCGGATCATATTTTTCAGACTGAAGAAAATTAGTATCGCAGCCATTCCCGCCAGTCCGATCGCGCCGCCAACGTCGAACAGCCGGTAGTGTCCGTGGATCACCCACGCCCAGCGGAACAGCGCCAGGTTGCCGAGGGCAAGCAGAATCCGTAGCTCGGTCGGGCCAAAACGCCAGAACGAAAGATGAAACTCACCCAGCGTGTAGGTCGCCAGATACGACTGAATAGAGAGCAGCAGGAATGCAATCAACAAGCCGATGGCAATCGCCGGATGCATGTATCCCGAGAGCGCCAGTCCGCCCATCATGGCGACCGCGCCGACCGAATCGATCATGTGGTCGACGTAGAAGCCGTAGCGCGGACGCTGCTGCTGGCGCACGCGGGCAAGCGTGCCATCCAGGCTGTCGCCGAACCAGTTCACCGCCAGACACACTATGGCGGCGAGCAGCATCCGGCGATCATGGACGGCGAGGGCGTAGCAGACACCGGTCGCGATCTGCGCGCCGAAGCCGAGGATAGTTAGATGGTCGGAATTGAGCCAGGCGGGCATGCGCTCGGCCATCCAGACCAGAGCCCGTTTCTCGGCGGCTACCAGGAGACTTCCATGGACGCGCGTGGCTTGCCGGAAGTCGGCGCGGCGGGCCTCGGCCAGGGTCTTAGGGTTGATCTGCTCGGCAAAATCGACAAGTAAGGCGGCCATGATTGCCTCCGTTCTGCGGCTATATGACGCCGGGAGGCTCGGAAGGACAATGCAGGGCAGGTAAAACGTAGGTCAAGGAATATCTTGTTTGATGACAGCAAGATGCACTGGGAGATCAACCGGCAAGAGAGAGATTCCGAGGTCGGAGGAGGTAGCGCCGCCGACCCGGCGGCTGTCGTGGGGGCGCCTCGCCCCCACCTGCGAGGGTAAGTTGCCCTCGTGACACCCGGCAAGGTGCCGGCGCTACGTGGACTCGTTGATTGCCACCCGTAGTTGCTCGGCGGCCCAACTGATCTGTTCGGAGGCGATTACCGCGGGAGGTGCGATCAGCAGGTGGTCGCCCGCCACGCCGTCCACCGATCCCTGCATCGGATAAACCAGCAACCCTCGACGAAGACAGGCCTGCCCGACCAAGCCGGAAAAGCTCTTCTCTTGCGGAAAAGGCGCCTTGGTCTTTTTGTCGGCGACGAACTCGACACCCCACAGCATCCCCAGACCACGGACGTCCCCGACAGCGGCCAGATCGCGCAGGCCTTCCAGCGAGTTCTTCAACGCCGACCCAGCCGTTCCGTCTGCCTCAGAATCGGCTTTGTGCACCAGGTTTGACGACCGGATGCGACCGAGCACCGCGCGCCCTGCCGCCACCGATATCGGATGCGCGTTGTAAGTAAAGCCGTGCAGGAACGCTCCCGAGCCACTGGCGATGGCGTCGACGACTTTCTTGCTGGCAATGACGGCTCCTAATGGGGCATATCCCGAGGAAAGACCCTTCGCCGAGATCAGAATGTCCGGGGTAACCTGCCAGTGCTCGACCGCGAAGTTTCGTCCCGTGCGGCCCATACCGGTCATGATCTCGTCGGCGATCAGCAGCAGGCCGTGGCGGCGGCAGATTTCGGCGACGGCCTGCAAATATCCGGGCGGCGGCGTGACCGCCCCCAGCGTGGCGCCGCTCATCGGCTCAAAAATAAAGCCTGCGGCTTCGCCATTCGCCGCCTCGATCACCCGTTCCAGCTCGGCGGCATATTGCTGGCCGCAGTGGTAGCAACTGTCGGTGCAATCGAAGGCACAGCGATAGCAGTACGGGGTTCCAATGTGCTCGAACTCGCGCACCATGGGCAGATAAATCTCACGCCGCTTCTGATTGCCGGAAACCGCGAGCGCGCCGAGGGTCGCCCCGTGGTAGCTCTGCTTGCGGCTCAATACCTGATACCGCTTGGTCTGGCCAATCTCCACCTGGTACTGGCGCGCAAGTTTCAGCGCCGTTTCGACCGCTTCCGACCCGCCGCAAGTGAAATAAACGGCGCCGCCGCGAAAGTGATCCCCGGCAAAGTCGAGCAACTCCTGCGCGAACTCTTCGGCGACGGGCGTGGTGAACTGGCTGGTATGAACGAACTCCAACTGGCGGGCCTGCTCCACCATGGCATCGGAAATTTCGTGCACCCCGTGGCCGATGAAGTTCACCGCTGCCGATCCGCAAAAGTCTAGATAGCGCTTCCCGTCGGCATCCCAAACATAAACTCCCTCGCCCCGCACAGCGGCGGGATAGGACTTGCGAAAAGAACGGCGCAGGACGGGGGTGCGGAGGTTTTGGCTCGACAGAATGGATTTAGTCACAACCCGGATTATGCGGATTACCCGAAGAGAGTGTCAAAGACCTGCAGGGAGATCGTGATTTTCCTCTGTGGTCCTCGGTGTCCTCTGTGGTTGAGATCACAAGCCTGAACCACAGAGGACACAAAGGGACACAGAGGACGGCGGACAAGAGTGTCCGCCCCACACAGGCGCGATTGTCTTCCGCGATTCTTCGTCTGCGATACCTGTCCAGCGCGGCCAGAAGATGCGTTAATCTGCCAAGCATGCGTCTGTTGCGCTTCTTCCGGCCGTCCCACCAGCACAGCGCGTTTTCCGCCACGGTGCTGCTGATGACGACCATCACGCTCTCGCGCGTGATCGGTTACATTCGCGAAGCCTACATCGCCTACGCCTTCGGCGCGGGCCAACAGACTGATGCCTACGTGGCCGCGTTCACCTTGCCCGACTGGCTCAATTACATCGTGGCCGGCGGCACCGCCTCCATTACCTTCATCTCGATCTACACCCGCTTTCTGGCGGAGAAGCGCGAGCAGGAGGCGCAGAAAACTTTCTCCATCATCATCAGCGTGATGACCACCGTCCTGATCGCGGGAACGGTAGTCGCAGAAATCTTCACGCCCCAGTTTGCCGCCTGGATGTTCCACGGCTTCACGCCCGAGCAGATGCGGCTGTGCATTCACTTGACCCGCATCCTCCTTCCGGCACAGATTTTCTTTTACGTCGGAGGAGTCGTGTCGGCGGTGCTGCTCTCGCACCGTCTATTTCTGTTCCCGGCCTTCGGGCCGCTGCTCTACAACGTGTTCATCATCGCCGGCGGCGTAGTGGCGGGGCATCAGTTCGGCATCGCCTCCCTGGCCTATGGCGCGCTCTTCGGCAGCATCATCGGCCCATTCCTGGTAAACGCCATCGGAGCCGCAAAAATCGGCACTGGATACCGGCCATCGTTCGATGTAAAGAACCCGGCCTTCCGCGAGTGGGTGCGGCTCTCAATTCCGCTCATGCTCGGCGTTTCGCTGGTCACCGCCGACGACTGGATCCTGCGCTACTTCGCCTCCAGCGGCATCGGCGACATCGCGCGCCTCAACTACGCTAAACGTCTCTTCGCCGTTCCCATCGCTATTCTCGGACAGGCCACGGGCCAGGCGTCACTGCCCTTTTTCTCGCGCCTGTTCGGAGAAAAGAAATTCGAAGAGTTTGCGGCCATCGTGAACGCTTCGGTCTATCGCATCGCAGCCGCTTCGCTGCTGATCACCGGATGGATGATGGCGATCGCGCTGCCGCTGGTCGATCTGGTGTATCGCCGCGGGCATTTCACTTTTTCCGATTCGGAATCGACAGCGATTTACTTCTTCTGGTTTTCGCTCTCGCTGGCTTTGTGGTCGGGACAAGCGCTCTACGCGCGTGCCTTCTATGCCTCCGGCAACACGCTCACGCCGATGGTCGCCAGCAGCCTGATCACGCTCGCGTCATTGCCCGTGTACGCGCTGCTGTTCCGCACGCTTTCGGTGACGGGACTGGCCATCGCCTCCGATGTAGGCATTGCCGCCAATGCCCTGGCCATCGCGCTGCTCCTGCACATTCGCGGGATGGTCCCATTCTCCGGCATGAACTGGAAGGAACTGGAGAAGGCTGCACTAGTAGGAGTGGTTTCCGGTGGGTTGAGTTATGAAGTGATGCGGACCATAACCTTGGATGGCAGCCGGCGCGCCGATCTCATCGCGTTGGCGCTCGCGAGCTTAACTTGGGCGGCAGCGGTCGCGGCGGGGTTGTGGCTGCTGCGCTCGGAACTGCCCGGAGACTTGCGTAGAAGAAAACCGGCAGCTTTTCCACGGCTTGCCGAAGGCCAGGCAGCTGAAACCATGGCCACCGGTAAAGAGCCCTAGAAAAGATCTTCTGTAGAGACGTGGCTTGCCACGTCTCCGCGGCAGCCGCATCGCTCATCCCGAAGACGCGGCAAGCCGCGTCTCTACGAGCAAAAGGGCATCCTCAAAACAAGGATGCCCTTTTTCATCGAACTTCTTCCAGTGCCGAGAGCCAAAAGTCCGCTCTACGCCCTGGCCGCAATTGCCGGTTCCGGCGTGCTCGCAGCCGGCGTCTTCACTTCCTCCGGCTTGGCCCCAGCTTTGCGGATATCGATGCCGCCTTTGAAGAAGGCGCCGTCTTCGATCGAGATGCGGGCCGCCACCACATCGCCCGTGAGCGAGCCGTCGCTGCGAATATCGACGCGGTCACTGGCCGTGAGATTCCCGCGCACTTTGCCAAGAACAACGATTTCGCGCGCGCTGATGTTGGCCGCGACCACGCCGTTCCGGCCCACGGTTACGCGATTGCCGGAGAGGTTGATCGATCCCTCCACCCGGCCGTCAATATATAAAGACTCGGAACCCGTCACTTCTCCTTTGATCACCAGCGATTTGCCGATCGTGGCTTGGTCCGAAGTGGTAGCGGTAACCGGGCGCGGGGCAGCGGCAGGTTCGCCTAGCGAGGGTGCAGCCGTGGGCGCAGTCATGCTCGGACGCTCCGGCTCAGTCGGCCGGACAGGTGTGGCAGGTTGATTCGTGGGCTTCCACATTGTCGTTAAAATCCTTTCCTTATAGGGGATTCAGAACCACGCCGCACTTCGGTGGCCAAAGCAAATTGTACTCCTCTGCCGCACGCTGCAGGCTGTGGAAATCCATATTTTGCCAGGGCTTTTCCTGGTTCCACCGTTCCACTCACCTGCCTGTTTCCGCGGCCAGGTCCTCCCCGTGTCGTGTAAGCCCTGCCCTGCCTGCAGTAATTCTTCTATCGCGATAGTATGGAGGCGTGGGCGCCCGCAAATGTTGTGTGCAATTCCTGACGAGGAATCCATGAGTACAATTGCGACTACCCCTTTCCGCCCTCAGCCCGGCGAATACACTCCCTACTACGACCGCTACATTTCGCTGGTTCCGGGCAACGACATTCTTGCCACGCTCGATGAACAGCGCCGCCAGACGGTTCTGCTGCTGTCCGGACGCAGCGAGGCCGACGGCGATCTCCGCTACGCGCCCGACAAGTGGAGCCTGAAGGAAGTTCTTGGGCACCTCAATGATACCGAGCGCATCATGAGCTACCGGGGCCTGCGCATTGCGCGGGGCGACACGACTCCCATCGAAGGCTATGAGCAGGATGACTATGTCCGCCATGGTCCCTTCGTGCGGCGTCCGCTGGCCGACTTGATCGAGGACTACATCGCGGTGCGCCGCGCCACCCTCTCGCTGTTTCGTAATCTTGACGAGTCAGCCTGGACCCGCCGCGGCGTGGCGAACCAGAACGAGGTGACGGTGCGCGCCCTGGCCTACATCATCGCCGGACACGAGCTGCATCATCGGCGGATTCTGGAAGAGAAGTATTTGAAATAGGAATGGAGGGACGGGCGCGCCCTCGCTCGTCGGCATCACGCTGAGACCTGGGACCTGAGACCTTCCTTTCATGTTGTCGGATTCCATCATCCTGCGCCATATCGACCGCCAGCCTAAGAAAACGGCTGGCCACAAACAACTGCTGCGCGAGCTGGGCGTAAAAGGCGACGCGCGCCGTGAACTGGCCGACCGCCTGGACGCGCTCGTGAAAAAAGGCGAACTGCTGCAAGTCGATTCCGACCGTTACGCCATCCCCCAGGCGAAGTCTGGCAGCAACATGTTGGTCGGCCGTCTCAGCATGCATCGCGACGGCTTCGGCTTTGTCATTCCCGACGCAAACGCGCTCGATGCCAACCTGAAAACCCGGCTCGCCGGAGACGTCTTCATTCCTCCGCACGCCACCGGATCGTCGATGCACGGCGACCGCGTGCTGGTAGAAATCTCTGCCTTCCGCACCGACGGCCGCGCCGAGGGCCGCATCGTCCGCTCCGTTGCGCGCGCCCATCCCACCGTCGTCGGCATTTTCCGCTACGGACGCCACCACAACACCGTAAAGCCCATCGACGAAAAAGTGGCGCAGGAAATCATCATTCCGCCGGGACTGGAGTATCCGGACACCTCTGTGTCCTGTGTGACCTCTGTGGTTAAGTCCGAAAAATCCCAACCACCCGGGACACAGAAGGCACAGAGGAAAAAATCCCTCGACCGTGTGATGGGCGACGAAGCCGCCCGCCACACCGATTGGCAGGATCTCGAGGGCGTGGTCGTCGATGTCGAAATCTCCGACTGGCCGAGCGCCACCCAGAATCCGCGCGGTCGCGTCATCGAAATTCTCGGCGAAGAAGACGACTTCGGCGTCGACGTCGAAATCATGATCCGCAAGTTTCACCTCCCTCACCGCTTCCCGTCCGAGGTGATCGAAGAAGCGCAGACCATCAAGAACGACGACGTTATTCCCGCCGGCGAGTTGCGCCACCGCCGTGACTACCGCCAGCTTCCCATCGTGACCATCGACGGCGAAACCGCGCGCGACTTCGACGACGCCGTGCACGTCCGCCAGTTGGAAAACGGCAACTACGAACTGCAGGTCCACATCGCCGACGTCGCCCACTACGTTACGTCCAACTCACCGCTCGATCAGGAGGCCCGCCTGCGCGGTACCAGCGTCTATTTTCCTGACCGCGCCGTCCCCATGCTGCCGCTCGAACTCTCAACCGACATCTGCAGCCTGCGGCCGCACGTCGACCGCGTCGTGCTTTCCTGCACCATGGAAATCGATCATCACGGCGAGATCATCGGCTACGAATTGAACGAGGGCGTGATCCGTTCCGCCGAGCGCATGACCTACAGCGCCGTGAAGGCCGTGCTCGAAAGCGATCCCGAGACGCGCAAACGCTACGCGCCGTTGGTAGGGAGCTTTGAGCGCATGCGCGATCTGGCCATGATCCTCAACCGCAAGCGCGGGCGGCGTGGCTCGATCGACTTCGACCTGCCCGAACCGGTCATCGAGTTCGACGAATTCGGCCTGATGAAGAGCATCATGCGCTCCGAGCGCAACATCGCTCACCGCCTGATCGAAGAATTCATGCTGTCGGCCAACGAGTGCGTCGCCCATTATCTCGAAAACAAGCGCGTCGCCTCGCTCTATCGCATCCACGAAAAGCCGGACGCCAAGCGGGTGTACGACTTCGAAGTCATCGCCTCGACCTTCGGATATTCACTCGGTATAGGCGCGCTCCCCATCCAGCGCGTGCAACTCAAAGCCGATCGCCGAGGCGCCCACGGCGCCGGCCAACGCGCGCGCGAAATCGAAGTCCCGAAAGAAGTCCACATCACCCCGCGCATGTACCAGAAGCTGACAGCGAAGATCGCGGGCAAACCTGAAGAGCGCATCCTGAGCTACCTGATGCTGCGCTCGCTGAAGCAGGCTCGTTACTCCGAGGAGAATCTCGGCCACTTCGCGCTAGCCGCCGCGACTTACACGCACTTCACCTCACCTATCCGCCGCTATCCCGACTTGATCGTGCACCGCATCCTGAAAGAAGTGCTGAGAGAATCAGCAGAATGGCGGGATGGCGCAATCCCGGTAGGCAGTTCGCCGATGCCAGACCGTAGCGCCGGCGCTACGCCTTCCCCCTGGTCCAAGCGCCGCGATCGCGCCGCCCATCAACACTCGCTCGAACCCTTGGGCGGCCCCATCTCCCTCGAAGAACTCCACGCTATCGCCGAAGAATCCAGCCAGTCCGAGCGCCGCGCCGATGACGCCGAGCGCGAACTGATGGAATGGAAAAAAGTGAAATTCATGGAGCCCCGCATCGGCGAAGACTTCGAAGGCCTCATCGTCAGCGTCACCAAATCCGGCCTCTTCGTGGAACTCACCGACCTGTTCGTCGAAGGCCTGGTCCCACTCAATACGCTCACCGGCGACCGCTACACGTTTCACGAAACCACCCGCCAGATCATCGGCCAGCGCTCGCGCGAGACCTACAGTCTGGGCAACCGCGTGCGCGTCCTGGTGGACCGCATCGATCCGGTGGAAAAGAAAATTCAGTTTGCGATTCTCGAGGAGCAGCCAAAGCTGTCCGGAAAAAAGCGCCATCAGTGATCGCTACGGTCTCCACTCCCCGTTGTTTCGTACTAAGAAACAGCGGCGATCCTGTATAAAATTGAGATGTACAGGAGAGAATGACCATGCCAACACCGACCGAAGGCAAGCCCGAACTAGATCCGGCGCAGGCTGCGGAGCATGTTGCCAGTGCTCACCTGGCCATAACGAAACTGGAAATGGCACTCAACATCCTGGCGATACAGACCGGTGGGTTGCTGTAGCAGCGAGGGCGTGGTGCGACCTCCGGCCTGCTAAAATTCCCCTTCACCACTCTTGGCGCCTGCCTGGGAAGTTCCCATGTCTACCAACTCCAATCCGACCCCGCGCACTCGCATTGTGCGCGAAGCACAGCGCGCGGTTTACGACCGCGACACCGTCAACCAGATACTCGACGAAGCTTTCCTCTGCCACGTCGGCTTCGTTGCCGACGGCCAGCCCTTCGTCATCCCCACCTCGTACGGGCGCGACGGCAACGTGCTCTACCTCCACGGCTCAGCCGCCAGCCGCATGCTGCGCAACTTGGACCAGGGTACCCTGGTCTGCGTCACGATCACGCTGCTCGACGGACTGGTGCTCGCACGCTCGGTCTTCAATCACTCCATGAACTACCGCTCAGTGGTGATTCTGGGCACCGCCACCCTGGTCGAGAAACCGGCAGAGAAAATCGCCGCGCTGCGCGCCCTGAGCGAGCACATCCTGCCCCACCGCTGGGACGACGCGCGCCAGCCCCATGAAAGAGAATTGAAAGCCACGTCGGTGTTGCGGATCCCAATCGAAGAATTCTCTGCGAAGGTCCGCGTCGGCCCGCCTGTGGACGAGGAGGAAGACTATTCGTTTCCGACCTGGGCGGGGGTAATCCCGCTGGAGACAGTGGCTGGAGCCGCTATTCCAGACGACCGCTGCCAGCGCGCACTCCCGGCGTATTTGCACAATCACTCGCGCCAGAAGCCGCCGTCCTGATTCCCCTCAGGAGAGGCGCAAAGCGGATGGAATCCCACTCATCGCAAGGAACGCGATGAGTGGGGCACCCGCAGCACAGAAGAAGTCGAGATGGTCTTTTCCGGGATCGACTGTGTGCTGAAGGGTGAACTCGCAATCTATGGCAGCAGTGAGCTGACTACAGGCCTCAGGTTATACGGAACCCTGCGCGAGCACGGGTTGAAGACGGCATCCGAATTGAATTAGAAGATGGGCGAAGCGTGGTTTGAGGCCCACATCTTCCGCGCCAACGTGCACGCTGCCACAGAGTTCGCAAAGTCCTTGCACGCAAGCTTGAATAACGACACCATGGTGATTACGCCGGTGCCATTCTCCGCTCCCGGCTGGAGCCAGCCCGAGTATTTGGCCTTCTGGGAGACTTTAATACGCACGCGGATCAAAGCCGTTTGCTTTAATCTAAATTGGGAATTCAGCAACGGCTGCACGTTTGAACTTGCCGTAGCGCTGGATTCCGGCGTTTCCACGTTTGATCATCTCGGTAATCCTTTGAGTCTGCAGAAAGCGATCCAGTCCGTGGAGAAGGCCATCCACCAACTCAGCGACGAGGAATTTGACACGTTAAAACTTCGCGAAAACCTTGACCGTTTGCATGCAGCGCATGTGCACGCGGACAAAGATCCCGCCGCCCATTTTTTCCCCGGGAAATCGAGCAGTTACTTACCCAGATGAGGGACCCTCCCTCGCCCTCGCCAGTGGTTGTGGGGCTGAGCGCATGAGATGAAAATGGACGTGTCTCAGCGCGAAGCATTCACCGTATCTCTGCCCGCATAACCTGAGACTCGAAGGCCCCCTCCAGGCCGAGCACGCGCCGGGGATGGTTTGTGAGCAAACACACCCGCCGTGAATTCAAATCCAATAAGATCTGCAACCTCGATTTCGGCATCACAAAAAGCGATGCCCGGATACCAAAACGCTCATTTCTCCGCAGCCTGTCAAAAGTTAAGATCCCTTTGGCGGAGAAATGGTCCAAGCACTTTCGCCTTTCGCGAGACTGCGAACACGATAGGATGGTAACGAGAACTGGTTTTCGGAATCCACTCGGTGGGTCACGAACGCGGCCCCTCAGGGCTGAAGCCGCGTTCTTTGCGGCTGGGAGCGGCAGGGCTTAAAGCCGTGCCCTTCCCCAAACCGTTTTTCTTAAACCAGTGAACCAGTTCCAGACTCCGGGATGAACACTGTCGCGCAACCCACAGCCGTTTTGGCCGATTCTCCCGAATCGCGCCGCTACAACCGCGTCAAGCGGTGGCTGGGCATTGCCGACTTCGGAGTTGGCCTCGGTCTGCTGATCGCGCTCTTGGCGACGGGCTGGACTGGGGCTTTGCGCGACATCGCCTATCGCAGCGCTTCGCAGAACTACTCCTACGCTGTCTTCCTTTACGTCCTCATGCTGGTGCTGATCAGCAAGGTTGTTGGAACTCCATTGGAATACTACGGGTTCAGGCTGGAACACAGCTATCACCTCTCCAATCAGCGGCTGCGCTCCTGGCTGTGGGACGAATTTAAGAGTTTCTTGATCGGTCTGATCCTGGCCGCCGTGATTGTGGAACTGCTCTACCTGCTGATGCGGCAGGTTCCGCAACACTGGTGGCTGGTTGCCTGGGGCGTCTTTCTCGGACTGTTCGTGCTGCTCGCGCAACTGGCGCCGGTTGTGCTCTTCCCGATTTTTTACAAGTTCGAGCCGCTCGATAATGAAGAACTCAAGCGCCGGCTCATCGTGCTGAGCGAGCGTGCCGGCACGCGGGTGCGCGGCGTGTACCAGTGGCACCTCTCGGAAAAAAGCAAGAAGGCGAACGCGGCGCTTACCGGACTCGGCGCCACCCAGCGCATTATTCTGGCCGACACGCTGCTCGACAATTATTCCGACGACGAGATCGAAGCCGTGCTGGCGCACGAACTGGGGCACCACGTGCACCGGCACATTCTGAAGAGCATTCTTGTGCAGGCGGGAATTACCCTGTTTGGTTTCTGGGTGGCGAACGAAGTACTCCACTATGCAATCGAGCGCGCCAACATGTTTGAGACCCTGTCGGACTTCGCCAATCTGCCCTTGCTGATTCTGGTTTCGACGGTGCTTTCGTTTCTGCTCATGCCGGCATTGAATGCCTACTCTCGCTTCAACGAGCGGCAGGCCGACCGCTATTGCTTTCAGTCCGTGGCCAGCGTCGAGCCGTTCATTTCCTCCATGAGCAAGCTGGCGGAGCAAAACCTTGCCGAAAAAACCCCCTCGCGCTGGGTTGAATGGTTCTTCCATGCGCATCCGGCAATCGCCAAGCGAGTTGCTGCCGCCGAGACTTGGGCAAAGGCGCATTGAGCGGGCGGACCCGCGTTCGCCACGGAGACACGGGGCACACAGAAAAGAGTGGAAAGGTTCATTTCTGCAATCGGCCTTCCGATTTCTGCAATCCGCGCAAAATCTGTTCTACGCGTTGCGCGTCTTCCTCAGTATCCACGCCGACGGTATCGAACGGGGTTTCTGCCACGAAGATGGGCACGCCGTTCTCCAGAAACCGCAGTTGTTCCAATCGCTCCGCGCGCTCCAGCGACGACTCGGGCCAGCGCACAAACTTATCCAGCGCGTCTTTTCGATAACCGTAGAAGCCGAGATGCTTGTAGTACTGCGGTTTGGTGGCATCGCGATCGAACGGGATGGTCGCCCGTGAAAAATACAATGCCCGTCCAGCCGCGTCCGTGACCACCTTCACCGCGCTGGGATTGTTCAGGTCAATCTCCGCTGCCGGCGTCTTGAGTGTGCCGACCTCGACGCCCTGTCCTCGCATCACTTCCAGAAGACTCTCGATGTGCTCCGGTCGAGTGAGCGGCTCATCGCCTTGGATGTTGAGATACACGTCCGCGGGGATTGTGGTCGAGATCTCGTGCACTCGTTCGGTACCCGAGCGGTGCGCCTGCGAAGTCATGCGCGCGGCAAAGCCGCACTGCCGGCAGAACTGGAGAATTTCGTCGGTGTCGGTAGCGACGACGACCTCATCGAGCGTCGCACATCGGCGCACCCCTTGATACACGCGCGCGAGCAGAGGCTTACCGGCAATCTCGCGCAGCATTTTGCGGGCCAGGCGGGTCGAGGCCAGCCGCGCTGGAATTACGGCCACAACTTTCATGCGCCCCAGTGTCGCATGCGGCGCGGCTGTTTGACACCCTCTTCCGCGGACTTTTAGAATCGAATGCAGGACGCGTCCATCCGCGCCTGCGGGATTCCGGGCCCGCTTCCAGGCTGTCCCCGAACAGTTCCTTCCATGTTTTTCCGGATTGGCGGTGTAGCTCAGGTGGTTAGAGCGACGGTCTCATAATCCGTAGGTCGTAGGTTCGAGTCCTACCGCCGCCACCATGTTTTCTAGGGTTTACAAGCTTTGCCTTCCAGGCCGGTTCCGGCCAGTTGCGTCCTAGTTGCATCCGGTTGCGTTTTCTTGTCTTGGGAGGTGGGCGCCTGCTTTTCAGCAACGTCGATGCCAGACAGACACAGATCATCGTGAGTTTCGGCAATCTTTCCTCAACTGCAAAATCTGCTAGGTCTTCTTTTGTGCCTTCCGCCACCCTGCCCAGCGCGCTTTCCGGACTGCGACGATCCTTTTGCGGGCGCGGCTAGAGCGGATTCACGATTGGTGTAGAGCGACCCGGGGGACCGATCCGAGGGCGAGACGCCGACGCTACAATCGGGGGATTCTTCATCGGTCCATTTCCAAGAATCTCCTTTCAAGCCGTGCGTACACGTTTCCTGCACGCGGCTTAACTATGATCGTAATGTGGCTTGCGCCGGGCAGCGGCCTTGCCAATAAGTTGCTAAGCTGTCTTTTCATCACCGTTGGAGCCTGGGCTGCCAACTAAATCTTGTCGGAGCTGCTCCATTTGTGCCGATGCTTCCCTGATCTGCTCGGCATATTCGTGGCCCTGTCGCGGTAGAAATCCCCCATAGTTCTGCAGCAGCAGGCGGGCGTTCGCCTCGATGGCAGAGGTCTTGGAGCGGGCTTGGTTGGAAAGCGCAGACGTTAGTTTTTCCAGCTGCAAATCGCGCATGGCTAACTCTTGTCTGCTCTGGGCAGCTTCCTGTTCAAGCACTTGCCCGTGATAGCGGATGAGTCCAAACAGACATCCTGTCAGTACGAGCAGACATGAATTGGCAACAATGGTTTCTGCCAAAGCCTTGCTTAGGCTAGCATTCCTTTCTCTGTCGAATTTCGCGAAGCTGCTGGTCTCGGCCACGGATAGCGAAGACAGAAGCCCGCGAGCTCGATCCATGTACTCCATACCTTCGTTTGAATCCACCAGCATGAATGCGCGGTGGCGATACCCCTGTTGGCGCAAACTAATCGAGCGCTCCATCTCAGCTTGCTTTGAGTTAGCCAAAGACTCCAGTTGCGACTCCAGGGATCGTTCACGCTCCGCCCGGTTAGCTAGCCCTACACGAAGGCCGGCAAAATCGGTTCCGATCCTATCCTTCGCGTCGGTGTAGGGCTGCAAGTACGAAGGGTCCTCGGTTAGCAGGTATCCGCGCTGACCTGTTTCCATATCGGTCAAGTCTTTCAGAACACCGGAGATGTCCGCCTGGATCATGGAACTCTCCAGTGTGAGCGCCGCAATTTTCTGCATCTGTCTTAAATGGTTGACAGCAAGATACGCATTCCATGCCATGAAAGCGAGTAGCAGGGGAGCCCCGATTTGCAGTGCAACTTTTCGAATCATCTTGATTGTGTCATCCTTCACGTGATGTTCAGAACACCCTCAGTCGTGATTCGACTGGCTTTGCAAATCTCCTCCGCAACCTTGACCACTGCGTCGCTGCTGTGGACCGCCCCTTCCGCCGACATAACCGAACTGGCAGCCAGGGTGAAAAGCAGAGCATCCTCCTGCTTATCGAAGTAAAGCACTACCTGATTCGCTGCCATGTGGGTACCTCCTACTGGTTGCTCTTAGGAATGATAGGCCGATTGCCCGCAAGAATGAGGTTATCTCTTTTGGTGCGCCTTATGATCGAATCTCCCGCCCAGCAGACGAGGCAAGCGAGTGATCCACTTGCCGAAAAGAAGTTTCCGTCTGAGATCGAAGCTCTCACTTAGCAGATGAGTCCGGCTGGTGTTCTCACCCTCCGCTCATTTGACCCCTTTCCTTGCGTACCCCTAAAATGAAAAATTCGCAGGTTTCCCAAGCCGATCAATCCTGCAATCTGGGATTGGGACCGCGGACATATGCGGGACGCGGAGAGATTCGGCCCTTGAGTCTGGCCAGCACATCCCTGCCAAGACGCCCCGCGATGGCTATGCAGTTGCGCCTGGGTTGCGTGTCTTGCCGTAATTTGCCGAATTAAGCGTTGCAGCTAGTGCATTTTCAACATTCGTTTTAGGCCGCATAATCCGAAAGGTCGTAGATTCGAGTCCTACCGCCACCACATTGCTCGGGAAATTAGCGACATGAATGTTCTCAAGCAGCTATTCGAGCAGTACTTCCACTTGCCGGTCGAGCGGGTGGACCCGCTGCAGGGCGAGCTGGGCGGGTCGGGGCGGAAGATCATCCGGTTGGCCAGCGGAGAGCATAGCGCAATCGGCATTCTGCATGGCGTGCGCGAAGAGAACGTCGCATTCCTCGAATTTTCCCGTCATTTTCGCCGCCACGGTTTGCCGGTGCCAGAGATTTACGGGGAAGACCTGAACCAGGGCGCTTATCTCGAAGAGGACCTGTGCGACACGACGCTGTTTGAGTTTCTGTCGAAGAATCGCGCGGGCGAGAAAGTCGCGCCCGAAGCAGTGGAGACGTATCAGAAGGTCGTCGCTCTCTTGCCGCGCTTTCAGGCCGAAGCCGGGTGCGACTTGAATTACAAAGTGTGCTACCCGCGCGGGAGTTTCGATCGACAGTCGATCGCCTGGGACCTGAACTATTTCAAGTATTACTTTCTCAGGCTGGCGGAGGTGCCGTTCAACGAACAGGCGCTGGAGGTCGATTTCGGCCGCTTGACGAAGTTCCTGTTGAGCGCGCCGCGCGATTACTTCCTCTATCGCGATTTTCAATCGCGGAACATCATGCTGCGGGACGGGCAGCCGTTTTTTTTGGACTATCAAGGCGGCCGCAAAGGCGCGCTGCAATACGACATTGCTTCGCTGCTGTACGATGCCAAGGCCGATCTGCCGCCCCAGCTGCGCCAGCAGTTACTCGATCACTATCTTGAAGCGCTGACCGGTTTCACCGAGGTCGCGCGCGACGCGTTCCTGCAGCATTACTACGCTTATGTTTATGTGCGCATCATGCAGGCGTTGGGCGCTTACGGTTTTCGCGGATTCTATGAGCGCAAATCGCACTTTCTGCAAAGCGTGCCATATGCGCTGAAGAACGTGCGCTGGTTACTCCACAACGTTGAGTTGCCGATCGCGCTGCCGACGCTGATGGATGCGTTCAAGAGCATGGTGGGCTCGGAGAAGCTGCAGGCCGTGGCTTCCGAAACGGAAAATCTGACCGTGCGCGTTGTGAGTTTTTCGTTTCATCGCGGACTGCCGGAGGATGAGACGGGGAACGGTGGCGGATTTGTCTTCGATGGCCGCAGCTTGCCGAATCCCGGGCGGGAGGAGCGTTTCCAAACTTTCACGGGCAGGGACACGGCGGTGGTCGAATATCTCGATCAACAGGAAAGCGTGCGCCAGTTTTTGGCCAATGTTGTGTCGCTAGTGGACGCGAGCGTGAGCAACTATCAGGGTCGGGGGTTCAAAAGGTTGATGGTATCGTTTGGGTGCACGGGCGGCCAGCACCGGTCGGTCTATCTGGCGGAACAGTTGGCGAAACATTTGCGCGGCCGGAGCGGAGTGGACGTGGAACTGCGCCATCGCGAACTGGAGAGACTGGGCCAATGAAAGCGATGGTCCTTGCCGCCGGGCTGGGCACGCGCTTGCGGCCGCTCACCAACGATCGTCCCAAGGCGCTGGTGGAGGTCGCGGGCCACGCGCTGTTGGAGATCGCGCTCGCTCGCTTGCGGGCTTTGGGGATTCGCGAGGTGATTGTTAACGTCCATCACTTCGCCGATATGGTTCTCGAGTATCTGAATGCGCACGATAACTTCGGCATGGGGATTGAACTCTCCCGGGAGCAGGGATTGCTGGATACCGGTGGCGGCCTGAAGAAAGCCGCGTGGTTCTTTCTCGACCATGCCCGCCCCGACGATCCGTTCATTCTGCACAATGTCGATGTCCTGAGCACGATTGATCTTCAGGGCATGGTGAAATTTCATATTCGGAATCAGGCCCTCGCTACTCTCGCGGCGCAGAATCGCAAGACGTCCCGGTACCTGCTCTTCGACGAACAGCAGCAGCTCTGCGGCCGGCGAATCGGGCGCGATCCGAAGACGGAGATCGTTCGACCCGCACAGCCGATGCAGGCACTGGCTTTTTCTGGCATCCACGTGATTTCTCCCCGCCTATTGACGATGATGACGGAAGAAGGGGCCTTTTCAATCGTCGATTGCTACCTGCGCCTGGCTGGGCAGGGAGAAAAGGTGCTCGCCTTCCGGGCCGACGAATATTATTGGCGTGATCTTGGCAAGCCGGAGAGCGTGAGAAAAGCCACCGAGGACGTGGTTCAAAAAGCTCTTTTTCTGCAGTAGCGAACTGCGACCGCTGGTGGTCGCCGGGCACGGGTGCCTCGCGCATCGGAACGGTCCCCGAAATAGGGGCGATCCAGCATTTTGCTCACCCTCACGTCGCACATGCCGCTACTTTGCACTTGCAGCCAACGCGCAGCTTCGGTACTATCAGCAAACCACCGGTGTAGCCATGACTGACGGACGGAATCTCCACCGAATTAGCCTTAAAATCCCAGGGGTACGAGTATCTCGGCCCCGGCGCGGCGTGGGGGAAGCAGTGAGCTGAGCAACAAGAAATCTCAAGAGCTCCCGAATCCCACCCGCCAGAGACGCTGGTTCGGTGGGTTTTGCTTTTTGGAGCGATCGCAGGAAGGTTTGTATGAAGGATCAGAAATCCAACTCGCCCATGACAGGGGCAAGCATTCTGTGGGAATGCCTGGAACGTGAGGGAGTGAAACACGTTTTCGGCTATCCCGGCGGCGCGATTCTGCCTGCCTATGACGCGCTCAAGCACAGCAAGATCCATCACGTGCTGGTGCGCCACGAGCAAGGCGCGACCCACATGGCCGATGGTTACGCGCGCGCCAGCGGGCAGGTCGGCGTAGCGGTGGCCACTTCAGGGCCGGGCGCCACCAACATGGTCACTGGAATTGCTACGGCCATGCTCGATTCTTCGCCGATCGTCTGCGTCACCGGCCAGGTCGGCAGCAAACTGATTGGCTCCGACGCTTTCCAGGAGACGGACATCACCGGCGTCACGCTGCCCATCACCAAGCACAACTATCTGGTGACCCACGCCGGCGAAGTCGCCCGGACCGTCCGCGAAGCTTTTTACGTGGCGCGCTCGGGACGCCCGGGCCCGGTGCTGATCGATATCACCAAGGATGCGCAGCAGACGACCTGCCCATTCGACTGGGAAGCGGCCGCGCCCCAATTGCCCGGATACCGTCCCGACCTTTCCCCGGCGCCCCGGGAGTATGAGCGAGCCCTGGAATTGATTCGCAATTCCAAGCGCCCGTTGATCCTTGCCGGCCATGGCATCATCGTTTCCGGCGCCATGCGTGAGGTGCGCGACTTTGCCGAGCGCGCCGGGATTCCAGTCGCCCTCACACTGCTCGGCCTGGGCGCGTTCCCCGCCTCGCACCCGCTGAATCTTGGGATGATGGGCATGCACGGCGAAGCGTGGGTCAACCACACCATTCAGGAAGCGGACCTGTTGCTTGCTTTCGGCATGCGCTTCGACGACCGCGTTACCGGCACGCTGAAAACCTACGCGCCTAACGCCAAGAAGATCCACATCGAGATCGACCCTGCCGAGATCAACAAGAATGTCAAAGTCGATGTGGCACTCGTGGGTGACTTGAGGGAAGTTTTGCTCGCGTTGCTCCCGCGCATCGAATCGATCGACCACACCGAGTGGCTCGATTCCATCGACAAATTGAAAGGCGATTCCGCAGTCCGCGACATTCAGAACCTGCCCGACAGCGGGCATCTGTATGCCGCCCACGTCATCAACGACCTGTGGCGGGAAACGCGCGACGCCAACACCATCGTGGTCACCGACGTCGGCCAGCACCAGATGTGGGAAGCGCAGTACTACCATCATGAGCGCCCGCGCTCTCTGGTCACCTCGGGGGGGTTGGGGA
>WNGE01001588.1_pt1 | contig 28623 bp, 24 predicted proteins | sample 5400651 | NCBI WGS metagenome assembly WNGE01 (sample SAMN13153370, study PRJNA577476) | soil metagenome | isolation source: 60 cm soil or saprolite under grassland replicate 2 | place: USA:California | collected 2016-06-15 | reverse complement strand
AAATGAACGGCTACGACTACGACGTGATCGTGCTAGGGGCCGGCTCGCCCGGCGAGCACTGCGCCGGGGAGCTGGCCGGCGGCGGCCTCAAGGTCGCCGTGGTCGAGCGGGAACTAGCCGGGGGCGAGTGCTCCTACTACGCCTGCATCCCGTCCAAGACCCTGCTGCGCCCGGGCGAGGCCGTGCACGGCGCGATCGAGGCGGCCGCCACCGCGCAGGTGGACGTCGAGGCCGCGCTGGCCTACCGGGACTACATGGTCTCGAACTACTCCGACGCCGGGCAGGAGCGGTGGCTGGCGGACAACGGCATCGACCTGATCCGCGGCACCGGCCGGCTGGCCGGCCCGGGCGTGGTCGAGGTGGCGGACCGGCGCTACACGGCCCGCGACGTGGTGCTGGCGACCGGCTCGGATCCGGTGATACCGCCGGTCCCGGGCCTGCGCGAGCTGGACGGGGTGTGGACCAACCGCGAGGTGACCGGGATGAAGGCGGTCCCCCGCCGCCTGCTGATCCTGGGCGGCGGCCCGGTGGGCGCCGAGATGGCCCAGGCCGTGCACCGCCTGGGCGGTGAGGTCGCCCTGGTCGAGGGCGCGGACCACGTGCTGGCCCGCGAGCCCAAACCGCTGGGCGACGCGCTCGGCGAGGAACTGCGCCGGGACGGCATCGAGCTGATCCTCGGCGTGCACGCGACCGCCGCCCGCCGTGACGGCGAGGACTACGTCCTGACCCTGGGCGACGGCAGGGAACTGCGCGGCGACCGCGTGCTCGTGGCCACCGGCCGGCGCCCGCGGCCGCCCGAGGGCCTGGACACGGTCGGGGTGACCGCCGGGCCGCACGGGGTGCCGGTCGACGCGCACCTGCGTGTCGGGGAGCGGCTGTGGGCCATCGGGGACGTCACCGGGATCCGGCTGCTGACCCACGTGGGTAAGTACCAGGGCGAGGTCGTCGCCTCGAACCTCTTGGGCGAGCCGCGCGAGGCGCACTACGAGGCCGTCCCGGACGTGGTTTACACCGACCCGGAGGCCGCCGCCGTCGGCGCCAGCGAGGCCCCGTTCAGCGGGACCGCCATGCTGTCCGAAGTAGCCAAGATGGAGACGTACACCCACGCCTACGCCGAGTCCAAGGGCTTCATGACGCTGATGTCCGACGGCGAGCGGCTGACCGGCGCCTACGCCCTGGGTCCCGCGGCGGGTGAATGGCTGCAGCAGGCCACCCTGGCCATCCGCGCCCGCGTCCCGCTCGACGTGCTGCGCGACGTCATCCAGCCGTTCCCCACCTTCTCCGAGATCTACGTGGCCGCGCTCAAGGCGCTGCGCGCCCAGATCAAGGCCTAGGCGGCGTCCGCGGTTTCCAGCGCGCAGCGCAGCCGCCTGAGCCCGTAGTGAACCCGGGTCCGCAGGGTGCCGGGCGCGACGCCGAGCTCGGCGGCGACATCGGCGTAGGGGCGGTCGCGCAGCACCGTCTCGATCACCGCGTCCCGGTGATGGGCGCCGATGCTGCCCAGGGCGTCTCGCAGCTCGGAGCGCAGGATCAGCCGGTCGATATCGCTGAGCCCGCCGACGGGTGCGTTCTCGTCGGCCGGGACGGACGCCAGCGGAGGTCGCCGGACCCGCGCCTTGACCATGTCGATGGCGGTGTTGCCGGTGATGACGAGGAGCCAGTTCACCAGCGGGCCGCCCGCGGGATCGAACGACGCACAGGCCCGCCAGGCCCGCAGGAAGGCTTCCTGGACGACATCCTCGGCCAGATCGGGGTCGACGACGACCCGCCGGGCGCGGGCGAGCAGGCGAGCGTGATACGCGGCGTGCGCCGCCGCCATGCCCTGCTCGGTGCAGAGCCCGGCGCACCGTGCTTGGAGTTTCAGTGCCCGGGGTTCCGTGAGCGCTTGGGGTTTCATGACCCGAGCGTCGCTCCGGGGCCCCGGCCGCCTCATCGGTGAGCGCTGCCCATTCATAGCGGCGCGGCTGCCTATCCGTAAGGCGCGGCCGGCACCTACGTGAACGACGCGGGCGGCCGCGACGTGCTCCCGGTGCTGTCGAGTTGCCTGGAGGCTGGCCATGAATTCCCGGTTGTGCTGGACGTTCGCGATCACGTCGCTGGCGCTATTCGCGTTCACGCTGGACCGGCTGGTGGTGGCGATCGCGCTGCCGGCCATCCGGGCCGACCTCGGTGCCGGGGTCGCCGGCCTGGAGTGGACGGTGAACGCCTACACGCTCAGCTTCGCCGTGCTGCTGCTCACCGGCGGCGCGCTGGGCGACCGGTTCGGCCGGCGGCGGATGTTCACGATCGGCGTGGCGGTCTTCACCGCGGGGTCGGCGGCCGCCGCGCTCGCGCCGACGATCGGCGCCCTGGTGGCCGCCCGGGCGGTGCAGGGGGTGGGCGGCGCGATCTTCACGCCGCTGACCCTGACGATGCTCTCGGCGGTGACGCCGCCTGGGCGGCGCGGCACCGTGCTCGGCGCCTGGGGCGGGATCGGCGGCCTGGGGGCGGCGCTCGGCCCGCTGGCGGGCGGCGTCCTGGCCGGCAGCGTCGGCTGGCGTGCCATCTTCTGGCTGAACGTGCCGCTCGGCCTGGTGCTGATGCCGCTGGCCCGGGTGCGGCTCGCCGAGACCTACGGCCCGCGGCGCCGGCTGGACCTGGCCGGTGTCGCGCTGGGCAGCGCCGGATTGTCCGGCGCGGTCTGGGCGGTGATCCGGGCCGGAGCGGCGGGGTGGACGAGCGCCGAGGTGTCGCTCGCGCTGGGCGGCGGGGCGGCGCTGCTGGCGTTGTTCGTGTGCTGGGAGATGCGGACGCCGGCCCCGATGCTGCCGATGCGCTTCTTCCGCAGCCGGGTGTTCACCGCCGGCGCGCTGGCCTGCCTGGCCATGTACGCCGCGGTGTTCGGCGCGCTGTTCCTGATCACCCAGCTGCTGCAGGTGGGGACCGGCGCGACCCCGCTGCAGGCGGGCCTGCGCATGCTGCCGATGGCGGTGATGCCGCTGCTGCTCGCCCCGGGCGGCGGAGTGATCACGGACCGGATCGGCTTCCGGCCGCTGATGATCTGCGGTCTGGCCCTGGAGTCGGTCGCGCTGGGCTGGCTGGCCGCCGTGGTGACGCCGGACGTGCCCTACGGCCTGCTGGTCGCGCCGCTGGCCCTGGCCGGCGCGGGGGTCGCGGTGTTCTTCGCGCCGCTGACCACCGCCATGCTCTCGGCCGTCGCGCCGGAGGAGCAGGGTCAGGCGTCCGGCGCGGCCACCGCTATCCGCGAGCTGGCCGCTGTGTTCGGGGTGGCGGTGCTGGGCCTGGTCTTCGCCGGGCACGGCGGCTACGCCTCGCGCGCGGACTTCACCGCCGGCTTCGTACCCGCGATGTGGCTAGCCGCCGGGCTGACCGCGGCCGGCCTGCTAGCCGCCGTGTCGCTGCCGCGCGGAGCGGGCCGCAGGCGGACGCGGGCCCTTACCGATCCGCTGGCCCGATGCGACAATGATGCGCGTGACGCCGTCTCTGCTGGAGCGGCAGGCTGAGCTGGACATGCTCGGCACGGCCGTGGCACGCGCCGGCACGGGACGGGGTTCGGCCGTACTCGTGCTCGGCGAGGCCGGCGTCGGCAAGACCAGCCTGGTCAAGGCCTTCCTGTCCGCGGCGGCCGGCCGCGCGCGGGTGCTGGCCGGAGCGTGCGAGGACCTGCTCACGCCGCGGGCACTGGGCCCGCTGCGGGACGCGGCCCGGTCGGCCGCGGGCGGACCGCTGGCCGCGGCGCTGTCCCCGCAGGTTGATCCCGACCTCGTGTTCGCGGCCGTGTGCGACGAGCTGGCCGCGCCGCCGTCACCGGCCGTGCTCGTGGTCGAGGACGTTCACTGGGCCGACGGCGCGACCCTCGACGTGCTGCGCTACCTCGGTACCCGGGTGCAGGGCCTCCCAGCCGTGCTGCTGATGACCTACCGCGACGATGCCCTGGCCCGGGACCACCCGCTGCGCGGAGTGCTCGGCGCGCTCGGCAGCACGGCGGCCAGCCGGCTGCGGCTGACGTCGCTCACCTCGGACGCGGTCCGCGCGATGGCCGCCCCGACGAGCCTCGATCCTGGCGAGCTGTTCGAGCTCACCGGCGGCAATCCGTTCTACGTCAGCGAGGTGCTGGCCAGCCCGGGTTCGGTGGTGCCGCCGACCGTCGTCGACGCGGTGCTGGCCCGGGTGCGCACGCTAAGCCGGGCGGCGCAGACGGCGCTGGACCGGCTGGCGGTCATACCGTCCGGCGCCGAGGTGGGCCTGCTCCGCATCCTGGTCGGCGACCTGACGCCGGTCGCCGAGGCCGAGCGGGCCGGCGTGGTGGAGGTACGGGGTGACCTCGTGGCGTTCCGGCACGAACTCGCCCGCCGGGCGGTCGCGGAGTCGCTGCCGGCCAGTGTCCGGCTGGAGCTGAACGCGGACGTGCTGTGCGCCCTGCTCACCGGCCCGGACAGCGACCCGTTCCGGATCTTGCACCACGCGGTGGAGGCCGGCGACGACAATGCCGTCATCACGCACGGCGAGGAGGCGGCGCGGGAGGCCGCCCGCGTCGGCGCGCACCGGCAGGCGGCGGCCTGCTACGCCCAGGTCCTGGCGCGCGGCCACCGGCTCTCGACCGCCCGGCGGGCGGCGCTCGGCGAGGCGTACTCGTGGGCGCGGTCCAACAGCAACCAGCTGCACTTCGCGGTGGCCGCGGCCGCGACCGCCGCCGAGCTGTGGCAGCAGGACGGTGACGACACCAGGCTCATCCGGGCCCTGGTCACGCTGTCCCGGCAGCAGTGGCTGACCGAACGCACCGCCGCCGCGCGCACGTCGGCCGAGCGCGCGTTCGAGCTGGCCCGCCCGCTCGGCGACAGCTACCAGAACGCGCTGGCCACGCTGAACCTGGGCGGCCTGCTCGTGGTCATCGACCGGGAGGCGGACGGGCTGCCGTACCTGGACGAGGCGCTCGGTATCGCCGAACGGTGCGGAGCCGCCAGCGTGGCCGCGCTGTGCCGCAACTACCGGGGGTCCGCCCGGCTGCAGTTGGGCGACCCGCGCGGGTGCGAGGACCTGCTGGCTAGCATGGCGCAGGCGACCGAGCTGGACAACCACGAGTACGTCATGCGGGCCTACTACAACCTCATCGAGGGCCTGTGGCGGCTCGGCGAGTACCGCGAGGCACTCGGCTACCTCGAGCAGGCGGAGAGCTTCGGCCGGGACAGGGACTTCCGCGTCCACGGCTACATGTTCGCCGCCCGCCGGGCCCGGCTGGCGCTGATGCGCGGCCAGTGGGCGCAGGCCGAAGCCGCGCTGCGGGACCTGCTGGACGGACAGGACGACCCCGGCATGATCGGCCGTGAGACGGTTCCCGTGCTGGCCCGGGTGCTGGTGCGGCAGGGCAGCGCGGACGCCATGGAGTGGCTCGCGCGCGCGGCCCGCCACGCGGCAACGGCCAACGTGCTCGAGTGGCTGGTGCCGACCGGCCTCGCGCACATCGAGCAGGCGTGGCTGACCGGCGACCACGGCCGGGCCGGGCCCTACCCGGGCTTGCTGCTGGAGCGCACGGACCGGCCCGGCATGGCCGTCCAGCGCGGCGAGCTGCTGCTGTACCTGGGCCGGCTCGGCTACCCGGCCGCGCCCTTCGCCGGCTGCCCCGAGCCGTACGCCGCGGCGCTGCGCGGCGACTGGCGTTCGGCGGCGGACGCGTGGCTCGCGGTGGGTGACCCGTACGAGCACGCCGTGGCGCTCGCCGAATCTGGCCAGGTCGAGCCCGCTCTCGAGGCGCTGACGATCCTCGACGGCCTCGGCGCGGCGCCTGCGGTGGCGCTGGTTCGCCGGCGGCTGCGGGGCCTGGGTGTCACCCGGCTGCCGCGCCGGCCGCAGCCGGGCACGCTGACCAATCCGGGCGGGCTTACCGATCGCCAGCTCGAGATCCTGCGGCTGGTCGCGGCCGGCCTGTCGAACGCGGAGATCGCGCAGCGGCTGGTGGTGTCGACCCGCACCGTGGATCACCATGTTTCTGCCATCTTGGCCAAGCTCGGCGTACCCACCCGGCGCGAGGCCGCGGCCCGGGCCACCGAACTCGAGGCGTGACCGGCGCCGTAGCGAAAGTCCGAGCTGACGGCGTGAACATCTGCCGTGGCCGTGTCGTGCTCTGAGCGACCACCCACGACACGAAGGACTTGCGTCATGTCAGTATCCGACACGGCTGTGGCGGTGGCCGCGGCCCGGCCGCGTGGCGCACCGCTCGTCCGCGACGCGGTGCCAGCCGACTACCCGGCGATCCGGCACGTCATCATCGCCGCGTACCGCCAGTACGCCGACCTGATCGCGCCGGACATCTTCTCGCCGTACCTGGCCGACCTGCTCGACCTGGACACGCACGCCCGCCACGGGCACCTGATCGTGGTCGAGGCGGACGGCCGGATCCGCGGGTTCGGGGCGTTCTACCTGGACGCCTCGGTCCAGGGGTTCGGCTGGCCGCCCGGCTGGGCCAGCGGGCGCGCACTCGCCGTCCACCCCGACGCGCGCGGGCATGGTGTCGCGCGCGCCCTGCTCGCCACTAGCGAGCGCCTCGCCCGCCAGGCCGGCGCGCCGGTGTTCGCATTCCACACGGCAAGCTTCATGACCGACGCCATCGCCCTGTACGAGCGGCTCGGCTTCCGCCGGGTGCCGGAGTTCGACTTCGACATGGCCGCCCACTACGGCGGGACCGGCGCCGCGCCGATCACCGCCCTCGCCTACCTGCACCAACTGGCACCGGCGCGCGCCGCGCGCGTAAACCCTTGGAGGATCTGATGACAACCAGCACTCGCACCCGGCGGGTCAACTCGCCCGCCTACTACCTGGGCCGTCCGGCGGCTCTCTGGCTGGCCGCGTTCGCGCGGCGGCCGGGTCCGGGGCCGGCGGGCCGCGGGTCGTGCGCCAGCGAGGTGCGCGGCCCGGCCGCGGACCACGCCTGAGGCGGACACTCCGCAGACCGGCCGTTACGTATCAGCCGGTCTGCGGATGTCTTCCGCCCGCGCCGCGGTCATGCTTGGGGCAGCATGATGACCTACTACCGCGCGTGGGAAAACCAGCGTTTCGTGCGCGGGCTGCTCCGGGAGAAACAGCCGGAACTCGCCGCGGCCCTGGAAGCGGCGGTGCGGGAACCCCGTGCGCGCTATGTGACCGTTCGCGATGCGCCCAGGCCGACGAGCCAACGCTCCTCGCTCCCCGCAGCCCAGGCGCCACGTCGCTCCCGCTGGTCACACCGGTAGCGCCGGGCGCGCCGCCCGCCTGGCCCGGCCCGCTCGCGGCCGCAAGCCGCAGCCCTCGCGAATTCAGTGAATGTGGCGTTCTACCGAATCTATTCGGTAGAACGCCACGTTCATTGATATGCGCAGGTGTCTGCCATCTGCGGCCGCGAGGCGGAGATCGCGGTACTGGGAGACGCGCTGGACCAGCTCGCAGCCGAGGTAACCCGGCGCAGGCCCGTCTAGCCGGCCTCGGCGGCTTCGGCCGCGTGCTGCAGAAGGCGCCAGAGCTGCTCGACGTCGGACCGTTCGGTATTCTCGGCCCCGATCGAGACCCGCACCGACCACACGCCGTCAAGCAGCGACGGGGTGACCAGAGCCGCGCCCGAAGTGTTGACCGCGTCCGCCCACGCGAGCGTGTGCGCGTTCAGGCCGTCGGGTTCGTGCCTGAGCCCGGCGGGTTCGTGCCTGAGCACGACGGTCTGCAGGACGACCGGGGCCAGGACCCGCCAGCCGGGGGCCGCCTCGACCTGCCCGGCGAGCCAGCGGGCGTTGTCCAGGTCGCGGCGCAGCCGGGCCTGGATGGCCTCGACCCCGTCCAGCCGCAGCTGGAACCACAGCTTGAGCGCGCGGAACCGGCGGCCGAGCGGAATGCCCCAGTCCTTGTACTGGGTCACCTCGCCGTCGACCGCGGACCGCAGGTAGGACGGGTTGGTCGACATGACCCGGATCAGCTCGGCCGGGTCGGCCACGTAGAGCAGCGAGCAGTCCCCCAGGGTCCCCAGCCACTTGTGCGGGTTCCAGTTCAGCGAGTCCGCGCCTTCGACGCCGTCGACCAGCCAGCGCATCTCCGGCAGCAGCAGGGCCGAACCGGCCATGGCCGCGTCGATGTGCACCCACATCCCGTACCGCTGGGCCAGCGGGACGATCTCGGCCAGCGGGTCCACGGCCGTGGTCCCGGTAGTGCCGGCGCTGACCACGACGGCGGCCGGGCGGCGGCCGGCTTTGACGTCTTCTTCGAGGGCCTTGGCCAGCGCGTCCGGGCGCATCGCGTACGTTTCGGGGTCGACGCCGACCAGCCTGAGGTTGTCCCGGCCGAAGCCGGCCAGGGCCACCGCTTTGCGGACCGAGGAGTGCGCGTGCTCGGTGGTGTAGACGGTCAGCGGCGCGCTCTCGGCCTGCAGCCCGCCCCGCACCTCGGAGTAGTCCGTCGCCCGCTCGCGCGCGACGAGCAGGGCGACCAGGCACGCGGTGGACGCGGTGTCCTGGATGACGCCCTGCCACGATCCGGGCAGCCCGGTCAGCTCGCGCAGCCACTCGACCACGACCTCCTCGACCTCGGTCAGCGCCGGGGCGGACTGCCAGGTGATGCCGAGCGCGCCGATCCCGGCGCTGGCCAGGTCGCCCAGGGCCGAGCTGAGGGTCGCGTTGGCCGGGAACCAGCCGAAGTAACGCGGGTGCTGGACCTGGGTCACGCCCGGGACCACGATGGAGTCGAGGTCGGCGAGGAGGCGGGAGAAGGGTTCGGCCTCCGCTGGGGCGCTGGCCGGCAGCTTCCCGGCCACCTCACCCGGAACCACCTGCGCCTGCACCGGCAGCTCCGGGATCCGGGCGCGGTAGTCCGCGATCCAGTCGATCAGTTCGTGGCCAGCGGCCCGGAACTCCTCAGGTCCCATATCGCATCGTCGCTTCCTCAGGGGCGGGGCTACCCGAGCAGGTTACCGAAGCATTCCCGGCTGGTCAGGCTCCGGGAGGATGCGGGCGGATCGTCAGCTGACATGTCGGGTGATGCGGGGCGTGGCGGAGGTCAGGGTGGGGGCGGCGGGGGCGGGTTCGGGATGTTCCGGGCGGCCATGCCGGCCTCGATGGCGGCGACTACCGATTCGACCACCTTGACCCTGGCCCAGCGCTTGTCTTCGGCTTCGATCAGCACCCAGGGTGCGGCTTCGTGGTCGGTGCGGTCCAGCATGTCCTCGACGGCCGCCTTGTAAAGGCGCCGCTTGCCGCGATTGCGCCAGTCTTCCGCGGTCAGCTTCCACGTCTTCAGCGGATCCTGCTCGCGCGCCTTGAACCGCCTGAGCTGCTCGGCGGACGACAGGTGCAGCCAGAACTTGATCATGATCATGCCTTCGGCGGCCAGCGTCTGCTCGAACTCGACGATCTCTCCGTAGGCGCGCCGCCACTGCTCCTCGGTGGCGAATCCCTCGACCCGTTCGACCAGGACGCGGCCGTACCAGGACCGGTCCAGCACGGCCATGCCGCCCCAGCCGGGCAGCACAGGCCAGAACCGCCACAGGAAGTGGTGCCGTTTCTCGTCGTAGCTGGGCGCGCCGAACTGGGCGACCCGGACGTGCCGCGGGTCCAGCGGCCCGACGAGCCGTTTGATCGCACCGCCCTTGCCGGAGGCGTCCCACCCCTCGAAGACCACGCAGACCGGTGGCCCGATCCGCGGATCGGACCCGATCAGGCCGCCCAGTACCAGCCTCAGCTGCAGCAGCCGCTCCTGAGCGGCGACCAGGCGGGCCCGCTCTTCCCTGGGGGTGAGTTCCAGGCTGAGATCCAGCCCGGCGAGCGCGCCGCGCTTACCAGCCATGCCCTACGCCTCTCCTGGCTACTCGGGAGGGGTGCGCGGCTCGTCGAGCGCGGCGAAGAGCAGCCCGCCGATCATGGCGAGGTTCTTGTGGAACTGGATCCGCTGGATCTTGCGGGTGGCCGGATCCTCGATGGCCCAGTACGAATGCCCGGCCAGGGTGGTGGGGATCAGCGAGCCGGCCAGGGCGAGCGAGGCCAGCCGCGGAGCGCGCCCCGCCATCAGCAGCGCGCCGCACAGGACCTGCACGGCGGCGTTCGCCCGCACCACCAGCTCGTCGTCCTCAGGCAGCGGAACCGCCTTGCGGACCGCGGCCAGCACCGGGCCCGCCTGCTCGACGCGCGCGCCGGGCGCCCGCAGGGCGTCGAAGCCGAGCAGGACATACGTGGATCCCGTGAATATGCGGGCGGCAGGCCGCAGCGGTGCCAGCACGCTCGTGATCATGGTCATAGCGCCTCGACAAGGGTTCGGGAGACATTCACGTAGGACTGTACTTGCCGGCCATAGCCAACCGGCGCGGGGTACGGCCGCCCCGGGCTGAGGTCAAATCCGTTCAATACGGTGCCGCGGACCCTTCATACGGTCAGAAGGCGAGGCCATGCCGCCCTGATTCACGAGGAGGAGTCATGAGTAAGCGCTCCGGGCCATTCTGGGACGCGATCGAAGGACGGGCCCCGGTGCCGCGTGCCGCCGCCACGCTGGGGTTCGAGTTCATCAGCGCGGACATCGACAACGGCACGATCGAGCTCGCCTTCGCGGCCACCGAGGACTTCACCAACCCGGCCGGTAACGTGCTCGGCGCATTCCAGGCGGCGATGCTGTTCGACACGGTCGGTCCCGCCCTGATCGCCACGCTGGCGCCCGACGAGTTCCAGTCGACGATGGGGCTCACCGTGTCGTTCCTGCGGCCGGTACGGCCGGGGCGGATCATCGGCAAGGGACGCATCGTGCACCGCGATGGCGACCTGGCTTTCCTCGAGGCCACGCTCGCTGACTCCGAAGGCGCGGTGATCGCCACCGCGACCGCGACGGCCCGGGTGATCGCGCTCGACCAGGCCCGTTCGGCCGCATGAAGCTGGTCTAACGGCCGCCGCTCAGCTGCGCAGCTGGGCGTTGAGCCGTGCGGCTTGTCGGGTGAGGTGGTCGCGTTCGGGGAGGTTGGGCGCTGCGCGGGCGGCTTCGGCGTAGAGCCGTGCTGCGGTGACCGGGTCACCGTCACGCTCGCGCAGGTACGCGGCGGAAGCGGCGTAGCGGGGCAGGGCGGGGTCGAGCCCCGCCAGGGCAGCCAGGCCCGCCCGCGGGCCGTCGGCCTCGCCGACCGCGACGGCCCGGTTGAGGCTGGCCACCGGGCTGCCGGTGAGGCGCACCAGTTCGTCGTACCACTCGACGATCTGCACCCAGTCGGTCTCCTCGGTCGTCCGGGCGTCGGCGTGGAGCGCGGCGATGGCGGCCTGGGCCTGGAACTCGCCCAGGCGGTCGCGGGCCAGGGCTTTATGGAGCACGTCGACGCCCTCGGCGATCATGCGGGTGTTCCACCGGCTGCGGTCCTGCTCGGCGAGGGGCACGAGCCTGCCGTCGGGGCCGGTCCGGGCCGGGCGCCGGGCGTGGTGCAGCAGCATGAGCGCGAGCAGGCCCGCGACCTCCTCGTGGTTGATCATGGCCGCCAGCTGGCGAGTGAGCCGGATCGCCTCGGCGGCGAGGTCGACGTCGCCGGAGTAGCCCTCGTTGAAGACCAGGTAGAGCACGCGCAGCACCGTGGCGACGTCACCGGGCCGGTCGAACCGGACGCCCGAGACGGTCCGCTTGGCCCGGCTGATGCGCTGGGCCATGGTCGCCTCCGGCACGAGGTAGGCCTGCGCGATCTGACGCGTGGTCAGGCCGCCGACCGCGCGCAGCGTGAGGGCGACGGCCGAGGCCGGTGTCAGGGACGGGTGCGCGCACAGGAAGTACAGCTGGAGCGTGTCGTCCGCCGCCTCGCCCGGGCCTGGCGTGGGCTCGCCCTCGGCGTGTACCTCGCGGTGCCGTCGGGAGGTATCGGCGCGGGCGGCGTCGAGGAACTTACGCCAGGCCACGGTGACCAGCCAGCCCTTGGGGTCCCGCGGCGGCTCGTCCGGCCACACGCGCACGGCCTCGACCAGGGCGTCCTGCACGGCATCCTCGGCCGCCGCGAAGTCCGCTCCGCGGCGGCCGAGGATCCCGATCACGGTGGGGGTGAGGACCCGCAGCAGAGCCTCGTCCACCTGCGTCACTCCGTGATGGTCGGGGGCGCGGTCAGGAACGGGCGCACCTCGAGCCACTCGTGGATCGGCTTTCCACCCGCACCCGGAGCCGCGGACAGCTCGCCGGCCAGCTCGAGCGCCCGCTCGTACGTCTCGACGTCGATCACCATCCAGCCGGCGATCAGGTCCTTGGTCTCCGCGAACGGGCCGTCGGTGACCGGCGGCCGCCCCTCGCCGTCGTAGCGGACGAACGTGCCCTCCGGGGAGAGCGCCTGACCGTCGACGAACTCGCCGGTGCCCTCGAGCCGGGCGGCCCAGTCCTGCATGAACTGCACGTGGGCCGAGATCTCCTCCGGTGTCCACTGGTCCATCGGCACGTCGTTGACCGGTGCCGGCGCGCCTCGGTAGTGCTTGAGCAGCAGGTACTTGGCCATCATGTTCTCCTTGGTGAGGTCCGGCCCATTGTGGCCGTGTTCACGCCGGGGACGGAGACGGGCGCGGGTTCTCGACATCCACCACGATATTTCCTGGCGGATGTTAGCGGGCATACTGCCCGATGACCAGGGAGGCGGGGCTGTGCTGCGGCCTGAGCACCGCGATGGCTAGGCGGCTGGCACCCGGGCGCCACGACGCTAGCTGCACCTTGGTCGTGAAGGCCAGCTCGGCCACCAGGCTGTCACCGCCGGCGGCCCACCCGAAGCCGACCAGGGCGCTGCTGCTGACCCAGGTCTGGGGCACGGCGGTCAGGCGGCCGGTGGCCATGGACACGAGCTCCAGCTGCACCGGCTGCGCGCCGTCGGCCGAGTTGCTGCTGAAGCTCAGCTCGACCGCCAGAAGGCCGCCGTCGGGGCTGAAGGCCGCGTTGGCCACCGAACTCGCCGCGGGCAGCCCGACCGTTTCCGGCCGGCCGGTGGCCAGGTTCAGCACCTGCACACGACAGCGGGTGACACACGGCGGCACCCGGGCGACCTGGGTTGCGCTGGCCGCGATCACTCCGGTAAAGGTGCGACCGGGCGGCGGAGCGGCTGGATCCCACAGCTTGTCGGCTATCGTTCCCGGCCCCCGGGCCACTGGTGCCAGCAGCAGGCCGCGGCTGGTCCCCCGCTCGATCAGGTAACCGGCCGGCAGGGTGATCCACGATCCGGCGGGGCGGCCGGCGCTGCTGACTTCCCGCGCCACGCCCGCCGCGGTGCGCGGATCGGCACCTGGCGGGTAGCTCGTCAGCCACAGCGTGCCGGCGGCGCCCGGGGCGACCGCGTTCGCCAGCCCCAGCCGGGTCACCGACTGCCCGCTATCGGCGAGGAAATAGACGGTACGCGGCGGTCCCGCGCAGCTGACGCAGACGGTCCTGACATCTTGACTGGACTGCACCGCCCAGCCGCCCGCCGCGCGGGTGAACTGGTAGCCGGACGGCTGCCGCGGCAGGCCACCGATCGGCGCCATCTGGCCGGTGGCCGGGTAGAACCACATCGGCCGCTGTCCGGTAGCCGGCAGCCGGAGACCGCCGGGCCAGGGCCAGGTCTGACCGGTGATCCCGTCGGGCTCGGCCGCCACCCCCTGATCACCAGAAAACCCCTGCCGCACCGGCCCCGGAGCCGCGGTAGCGGTCGGCTGAGCCGGCTGCGCCGTCCCGTGCCGTGATCGCGGCAGGTAGTACACGATCGCCGCGGCCACCAGCGCGAGCGCGACGGCTACCGCAATGCGGCGCGGCCACGGGCCGGACTCACGGTCACCGCCCTGGCTCAGGATGTCAGGCACAGCCGTCACCGCCCATCCACAGGGTGCCTGACGGCACCTCGGCAGAGATCACGGTGTCAGCCGGTAGAAGCGCAGCATTCCCGCGTCGACCGGCAGGACTTCCAGCTCGCGGAAGCCGGCTTGGCGGGCGTACCGGCGCAGCGTGGCGGGTCGCATCACGGCGCCGGTCGCGGTGGTATCCGGGTCGCCCATGACCGCCGGCAGGCATGCGACCACGCTCCAGCCGTAGTGATATTGCTCCTCGATGGAGGCGGGGGCGGTGAACTCGTCCTCGACCAGCTCGTCGGCGACGATGACGCAGCCTGGGTCGGCGAGCATCCCGCGTGCCACGCGCAGCGCATCGACCGGGCGGGACATATCGTGCAGCCCCTCGAGGATCGTCACCAGGTCGTACTGGCCCTGCACGCCGGGGCCGGACGCGTCAGCGGCGGTGAACGTGACCCGGCCCGCGAGGCCGGCTTCCTGCGCATTGCGCCCGGCCGCCTCGATCGCGTCCGCGTCCAGGTCGAAACCGTCGACGCTGATCAGCGGGTAGGCCTGCGCCATGGCGATGCTGGACCAGCCCGTGCCGCAGGCCAGGTCCGCCACCCGGGCCGGCGGCTCACCGCGCAGTCGCAGGTCCACGTCCGCGATGGCCGGCAGCCATTGTCTCCCCAGCAGGTTGAGGAATACCGCCCGGTTGAACTCCGGCCGGCCCTCCGGCGCCCACGGCAGCGGAGGCGGTGCACCGCCGCTGCGGAACGCCTCGGCCACCTCCGGCATCCAGCGCGCGGCACGGACGATCTCGGTACCGTTGAACGCCTGGTAGCGGACATCGCCGGTGTCGGCGAGGACAGGCGCATGGCCGGGCGGCAGGCGGTACCGGCGGCCCCGCGGTCCGGCCGCTGGATCATCGACCTCCAGCAGCCCGCTCGCGGCGTGGTGTTCCAGCCATTCCCGGACGTACCGCTCGACGGTGCCCGTCCGGGCGGCCAGCTCGGCGGAAGTCGCCGGCCCGTCGGCGTACAGGGCCTGGTACAGGCCCAGCCGCTCGCCCAGGTACACGGTGAGCAGTTCCAGCGCACCGGTCATGTCGCGGAACAGCCGCCCGGCCAGAGCCGCTGGATCACCAGGTTCCCCGCGCGCCGCCAGATGCTCCTCGGCTCCCATGCCGCCCAAGCTACCGCCGACCTGTCCGCCGCGGCGATCCCGCCGCGCCCGATATGTCCGTTACGTCGGCGTGATCGTTTGAACTGAGTGCAATCCGTGCTGTTCTGGCAGCACGGATTGCACTCACAAATGCCGACGGGAGAAGGGTCGTTCGTGCCGATGTCTAGGGTCGGCCCGCGGCGACTGGCCGCCGGCCGGCGGTGTCCGCGGCGCGGCTCAGGGTGGGCTGATCCGGGCAGGCCGGATGCTGGTCCTCGCCGAGGATGAGGCAGCTGCGGCTCAGGGTGGCGGCGCCGGCGATGACCACGGCCAGCGCCAGCGCCTCGCCGGCCAGGGCGCCCGCATCGGTCCGGATGTGCTCGCCGAACAAGAACACCCCGAGCAGGCTGGCTGCCAGCGGGTCCAAGATGGTGAACCCGGGCTGGGAGGCGGCCAGCGGCCCGGCCGCCAGCGCGTGCGCGGCCAGCAGCATGGTCGCCGCCCCGGCCGCCAGGAGCAGGTACAGCGACCAGGTGGTGACCAGGGCGCTGATGCCGTCGCCGAGGTGCGAGCTGAGCTCCTTGATGACCGCGGCCATGAACCCCCACGAGATCCCGGTCGCCGACCCGAGCACCGCGGCCCGGCGGGACCGGGACGCGCCGGGCCGGCCGCGCAGCCCGAAGGCCACGGCCAGGGCGGCGAGCACGACGCCGCCCGTGGCCAGGCCGGCCAGCAGCCAGGAGAAGCCGGGCGCGTGCAGCCGCCCGCCGGACGGGGCGGCCAGCCGGAGGAACACGCCGATCCCGGCGGACATGCCCGCCACGGCCAGCCAGTCGCGCAGCTTCGGCCGCCGCGACCCGGCCACGGCCAGGTAGCCGAACACGAACAGCAACTCGGCGGCCAAGATCGGCTGAACCAGGGCCAGTTCCCCGAACCGCAGGGCGGTGATCTGGAACACGAACCCGCCGATCATGGCGGCGATGCCCAGCAGCCAGGCCGGCTGGCGGGCCAGCCGGATCATGAGCCGGGCGTCGAACCCGGCCGCCGGGCCGGTGTTCCGGGCCCCGGCGCGCTGGCACACCGACGCCGTCGCGGTGCACAAGCTCGCCGCGACCGCCAGCAAGACCGCCTTGTCCATCAGCCTGCCCCTCGGCCGAGGCGCTTCGTCAAGCCGTTCACCACCACGGGGGCGGCGGCAGCTGAGGCTGCTTGCGTCACTGATGTGCCAACAGCGCATTGCGCGATCATGTTCCTCAGCGTGTCAGCCACGCCCGGCCGCGCCAATGGTGCCATCCGCCGGTTCCTGGTGGGGCTTCCCCCCGGGACACCCGGGGTGTAAGCATGCCGGCGGTGGCTACCGCGAGGCCCGGACCGTTCGGCCTGAAAATCATGGGACCGAACGGGCCGGGTGACTGCCTCTCGCGATAGAAAGGGCACTAGACGATCACGAGAGGAAACCGCCGATGGATGTCATCGAGTTCCGCCCGGCCCGGGACCAGTACGCGTTCACCTTCGGCGGCGTCGCGCCCGTCCGCAAGGTCCAGCCGGGAACGATGCTGCGGCTGTGGACGGACGACGCGTTCTGCGGCAACCTGCGGGACCCGGCCGACATGCCCAGCGCCAAGCTGACGATGCCGTTCGTCAACCCGCAGACCGGCCCGTTCTACGTAGAGGGGGCGGAGCCGGGGGACACGCTCGCGCTGCACTTCGCGGAGCTGCGCCCGGCGCGGGACTGGGGCGCGTCCAGCACTATCCCCCTGTTCGGCGGCCTGACGGGCACGGACCGCACCGCCACGCTGCAGGATCCGCTGGAGGAGCGGACCTGGATCTACGCGGTGGACCGGGACCGGCGCACCGTGGAGTTCCAGGCCCGGGCCAGCGACCTGCGGCTGGAGCTGCCGATAGATCCGATGCTGGGCACGGTGGGCGTGGCCCCGGCCGCCGGCGAGGTGCGGTCCTCGCTGGTCCCGGACGCCTTCGGCGGAAACATGGATACCCCCGAGATGCGCGCCGGCGCCAGCTGCTACCTGGGGGTCAACGTGCCGGGCGCGCTGTTCTCCGTCGGCGACGGCCACTACCGGCAGGGCGAGGGCGAGTCGTGCGGGACGGCGGTGGAGGGCGCGATGGACGTCTGGCTCATCGTGGACCTGATCAAGGGCGGAGGGCCGGCCTGGCCGCGGATCGAGACCGACGACTATCTCATGGTGGTGGGGTCGAGCCGGCCGCTGGAGGACGCCTGGCGGATCAGCCAGGCGGGCATGGTCGGCTGGCTGAGCGACCTGTACGGGCTGGACAAGCTAGACGCCTACCAGTTGCTCACCCAGGTGAGCGAGTGCCCGCTGGCCAACGTGGTGGACGTCAACTACAGCTCGGTCACGAAGGTGCGCAAGAGCCTGCTGCCCCCGGCGGACGCGTACGTGGGCATGCACCGGCGGCTGCGCGGCCTGGTCCGGGAAAATCCGATTGCTCTGTAAGTGGCGAGGAGGTAGCAGGTGGACCTAGGACTCAAGGGACTGCGCGCTCTGGTGACCGGCGGCACCAGGGGCATCGGGCGGGCCATCGTGGAGACGCTCGCGGATGAGGGCGCGGCGGTCGCGTTCTGCGCCCGGACCACGGCCGACGTGGCCCGGGCGGCCGAGGAGATGACCGGCAGGGGCGGCATGGTGACGGGCCGCTGTGTCGATGTCTCCGACGAGGCGGGCGTGCGGCAATGGGTCGGCGACACCGCCGCCGAACTCGGCGGCCTGGACATCGTGGTGGCCAATGTCAGCGCGCTGGCCATACCGGACGAAGAGGCCAACTGGCGCGCGAGCTTCGACGTGGACATGATGGGCACGGTCCACCTGGTGAACGCCGCGCTGCCGCACCTGGAACGCAGCGAGGCGGCCTCGATCGTGACGATCTCCAGCGTGTCCGGCCGCGAGGTGGACTTCGCCGCGGGGCCCTACGCCACCATGAAGGCCGCGATCATCCACTACACGCAAGGCCTCGCCTACCAGCTCGCGGCCAAGAGCATCCGGGCCAACAGCCTGTCCCCGGGCAACACCTACTTCCCTGGCGGCGTCTGGGAGAACATCGAGCAGAACAATCCCGAGCTGTTCGCCACGGCGCTGGGACTGAACCCCACCGGGCGGATGGCGCGACCGGAGGAGATCGCCCGGGCCGCGGTATTCCTGGCCAGCCCGGCCGCCAGCTTCGTCACCGGCGCCAACCTGCTGGTAGACGGGGCCCTCACCCGCGGCGTCCAGTTCTGAGCCGGGAGCCTGGTTCAGCGCTTGCTGAAGAAGTCGCGGATGTTGGCCAGTAGCAGGGCGAGCGCGGCCAAAACGAACAGGACGGCCGCGGCCACCCGCCAGTGGCCGATGGCAGCCAGCGCAATGACCCAGATCGCCGTGCCCGCGACGGCCACCGCGAGCAGCCCCGCGATGAACTGCAGGAGATGACCCCGGGCAAAGGCTTCCGTGCACAGAATGACCACTGCCAAGCCGGCCAGCGCCGGCAGGAGCGGGCCGCCGACGCCAAGGACGATCACGGCGCACCCGGCCAGCAGCAGCGAGGCCGAGATGTTGGACCATATGCGCAGCACCCGCTTGCGGGCGCGGATCGGGGCGACGTTAGGCAATGCCCGGTGGTGCAGGTGCGCGTGCGGGTCCTCAGGCATCAGGCCGAGCAGGGACGCACGGGCCAGCGCCTCGCGCTCATCGGTGAGCGCACGATGGTGCAGCCGGACCTGTTCGACGGAGGCCGCCAGCCCGGCGAACCTGGCCGGGTCGGCTGACATTCCGAGGTCGCGTAGCGCCCGGACCCCGGCCTGGGCGTTTCGCAGCTCGTCCGTCCGGGCGTCTAGCTCCTGATCGGCGGCGGCGATCTGATCGTCCAGCTCCGCCATCCGGTCCTTGACGGCCTGCAGCTCTGCCTGGGGGGTGGGCGAAACCTTGTCCAGGCCCGCCCATCCCACCGGATCGGACCAGCAGCGCCGCACCGAGCCGGTGCGCTCGTAGCGTGGTCCGGCCGGGGCTCGCTCGCCGCCGAAGGGGTCGCCGGTCTCCAGGCCCCACAGTCCCCGGTAGTCCCGCAGCCACGGCGTCGTATCGTCGATGAGCACCGGGCTCCAGCCGCGTTCCTCACCGGGACCTACGCTCAGGCCGTCCCCCCGGCGGTAGTCAATGAACGGGATGCCGAACGCGGTGCCCTCGCGGTCACGGGTCCACGGCAGGAGCAGCCGGCTCAGCCGCCGCCAGGCGGCGAGCAGCCGCCGGAACGCCGCGGGCTCGACAGTTACCATGTAGTCCCCCGGTAGGCAGGCCCCCGAGTGCGAGCCGGCGCCGACGAAAACCACCGGGTGGGTGTCTCGCCACTCCAGATCGGGGTCGTCCTGCCTGCGGCGCAGATCATCGCCGACCTCGTCATGGGAGGAGAAAGCGACCCAGGCTGGCCGGGCGACGGGTTCCGGCGGATCGGGCAGGAAAACGGTGACCTGTTCCCAGTCGGCCTCATGGTCGTTGACACCACCGAAGGTCGACCGCCAGTCGTTCATCGCGTAGAGGAACCAGTACTGCAGCGCGACGAACCCCCGGTCCCGGGTGACGTGACCGTAGTAGGCATAGCTATCGTGGTCGGCTCGAGCCCGGTAATTCTGCTCGGCCGCAGCCGTCGTGCCGCCGGGCACCCGCCCCCGTATCAGCAGCGATAGCCGGAAGCCCACGTCAATCAGCCGCCCCAGCAGGCCGACGACGGCGAACCGGCCGCTGCCTGGCGCCAGCCGCGCTCGCCCCGGCTCGCGCCGCCACGAGCGGTATTCACCGCGAGACAGAGGGCGCTCGACGAAACGCAGCGACAGGTCCCGCACACGCGGTGCCGCACCCGCCTCCGCCAGCCGCTCGGGGGTGAGCTCGCCCGGCGCGCACAGCCGGATGGCGGCAGCGCGCCGTCGCCGGGAGCGCCCGGACTCTGCCGACTGCCAGAGCCCGCACCTGTCAAGGTAGGCCGAGACCGACATCGGCAGAAAGAGCTCACCACGCGTGAAGCGCAGCACCGGTTCATAACGCCGCAACAACCGCAGGTTCTCTGCCGCGTCCCCGTCGACGTCGGCCGCGGCCTCCTCAACACCCAGGCCCTCGCGGGCCTCCCCCGCCAGATCGGCGGCCCCGGGGGCGCGGTGCCAGCGTTCCATAGACATCACCGTAGGTCCTCGCCGCCGATGTCGAGAGCGTCAGGACGTCACCAGCGTCGGTCGCGTGCCGGGCACGAGCGGACAGTCTCCTGGCAGTTTCCCCGGTAGCGCGCAACTCTCGTCAGGTATCCGGCCAGGGACGTTGCCCGTACTCCCATGCCGCTGCGGGCGCGTTGCTTATCAGAGCCCAAGCGACCGGTGAATTGACCGGGCGCGCGCCGACCTCACCACAGCTCGCCACCCGTGAGCACATAGAGGAACGGCACCAGCGGGATGAGACCGAACACGGCCCATGCCAGCTTCGCGCCGCCCCCGATATTCCGGCGGGTGGCCAGGTCAATCCACATAAGGACCACGGCAACGGGATGGAGGAAACAGACCAGGAGTTCGAGGATCTTCTTCATTGCCTGAATCTACCCGGAGCGCTGTGGGCGCCTGTCCGGTCCTGCACGCCGGTGCCCGGCAGCGCGGAGCCCTTCGGTCGCCGGTAGTACAAGGAATGGCAGCGTGCTGACCCGCCTCATGCGCGGCCAGTCTGGTTCTCAGCGCGGTTGGGTGGCTACTGGCGGGCCATGTGCACGCGCAATTCGGCTTCGGAGTCCTCGATCAGCTCCCCGCTGACGTCGACCGTGACGCTGTGGATGGTGCCGGTGAACTTGAACGGGCTGGCGTAGTCGTCGGTGATCGCCGAGCCGGGGTTGGCGCCGCAGGTGAGCGCGCCGGGGTTGAGGACGAACGGGTTGGTGACGGGCGCTTCGGCGTTCCCGGTGAGGGTGCCGTCGACGTAGAGCTGGAGCTTGCCGGGCGCGCCCTTACCGTGGGCCAGGTCCGGCTGTCCGGTCGGCTCGAACTCGAACCTGAGCGCGTGCTTGCCGGGCGTCAGGACGACGTCGGATTCCACGCCGTATACGGCCCGGCCGACGTAGTTGTGGACGTAGCGGAGCTTGCCGTCCCTGACGAACAAGGCGTATCCGCCGGCGGCGGTGCCCTGGCACAGCAGTACCCCCTCGGCGCCGTCGGCGGGGATCTCGACGTCCGCGGTGATGCTGTGCGGGCGGTTCAGCACCCTGGGGGCGGCGAAGAACGGGATCGATTGCGTGCCGGGCCGGTAGGTGTAGCTGTCGCGGGGCGCCGCGACGAGCGGCTTCTCGGCGATCATCCGGGCCAGGCCGCTGCCGTCGACCGGCATCACGTTGTACTTGCCGGCCTCCACGTACCAGGTGCCGATCATCGCGATCAGCCGGTCGCGGTGGCTGGCGGCCACGTTGTGGTTCTCGGCGAAATCCTCCGCCACGTGGTAGAGCTCCCAGCCGTTGGCGTCCAGCTCAGACAGCGTATTGGCCGAGATCGGCTGCCCGAAGGGAATGCCCGCCTCGGTGAACGACGGGCCGGGCCACGGGCAGACGGCCCGCCAGCCGTCGTGGTAGATCGCCCGGTGACCCAGCATCTCGAAGTACTGCGTGTGGCGGCTGGTCTCGGCGGCAGCGTCAGCCAGCGTGCGGGCGAAGCTGATCCCGTGCAGGGGTGACTGGGTGACGCCGCGGATCGTTTTGGGCGGCTCGATGCCCAGCAGGTCCAGGACCGTGGGCACCATGTCGATGATGTGCGCGTACTGGGTGCGGATCTCGCCCCGGGCCGTGATCCGCTGCGGCCAGGAGACGATAAACGGATCGCTGACGCCGCCCCGGTAGGTCTCCCGCTTCCACCGGCGGAACGGCGTGTTCCCGGCCCACGTCCAGCCCCACGGGTAGTGGTTGAAGTGCCGGGGGCCGCCGATCTCGTCGATCAGCTCCAGGCTCTCCTCCAGCGGCTCCTGGGCGTTGTTGAAGAACTGCGCCTCATTCGTGGTCCCGGTGGGCCCGCCCTCGGCGCTGGCGCCGTTGTCGGAGATGACCATGATCAGCGTGTTGTCCAGATCTCCCTGCTGGCGCAGGAACTCGACCAGCCGCCCGACCTGGTGATCGGTGTGGCTAAGGAAACCGGCGAACACCTCCATGAACCGGCTGTACAGGCGCCGCGCCTCCGGCGGCAGCGACCCCCAGTCGGGCACGTCCGGATCATGCCGCGACAGCTCCGCGCCCGCCGGGGCGATGCCGAGTTCCTTCTGCCGGGCGAACACCTGCTCCCGGTACGCGTCCCAGCCCTCGTCAAACTGGCCTGCGTACCGGTCCGCCCACTCCTTCGGGACGTGGTGCGGCGCGTGCGTGGCGCCGAAACACAGATGCAGGTAGAACGGCCTGGCCGGGTCGACCTGCCTGACGTCGGAAATGAACTCCATCGCCTTGTCGACCAGGTCCTCGCTGAGGTGGTAACCCTCCTCGGGCGTGCGCGGCGGCTCCACCTGGTGGTTGTCATACACCAGATCCGGATACCACTGGCTGGTGTCACCGCCCAGGAAGCCGTAGAAACGCTGGAAGCCGCGCCCCAGCGGCCACCGGTCGAACGGGCCCGCGCCCGTCTCCTGGTTGCTCGGCGTCAGATGGTACTTCCCGACCATGAACGTGCTGTAGCCGTGCTCCACGAGCATCTCGGACAAGAAACCGTTCTCGAACGGGATGACGCCGTTGTACCCGGGATAGCCGCTCGCCAGCTCGGTGATGGCGGCCATCGCGTTGCTGTGATGGTTGCGGCCGGTGATGATGCACGAACGGCTCGGCGAGCACAGAGCCGTCGTGTGCATGTTGTTGTAGCGCAGGCCATTCGCGGCGAGCGCGTCGAAGCTGGGTGTCTCGATCGGGCTGCCGTAACAGCCCAGCTGGCCGAACCCCGTGTCGTCCAGCACGATGAACAGCACATTCGGCGCGCCCTCACGTGCCCGCACCGGGGCCGGCCACGCGGGCGCGGACTCCTCGGCGGTCCTCCCGATCACGCCGGGGAACGCAGCGCCGGGCTTGTACTCGAGTATCGCCATCTGGATCTCCCCTGCCAGTCGTCACTACCCACCGCTATCCCCGTATCCTGCGCCGCGGTGGCAGAGCCCGCATCACCCGGCACGGATGACCAGGGTTAAGGGTTTTCACACGGCTTCCACAATTTCTCCATGCTGCCTGCACATGCCCATCGCTGCCTCGGGGTATGGACCCAGGGCGGGACGGCGGCGCATCCATGTTGATTGCGCTGGACGTCGATTTGGTCGCGGTGTTAGCGGCCCGATGATCTACGGGGGGTCGCGCACGGTGGTCGCGCCTGATCTGTTGCTGCTGGATTCCAAGCTCTCGGTTCCGCCACCTCGCCCGGGTTTCGTGAGCCGGGCCGGGCTCATCGAGAAGGCCCGGGGGGGCGGGTGCCGGGTGATCGGCGTGACCGCGCCGGCGGGTTACGGCAAGTCGACGTTGCTGGCGGAGTGGGCTCTAGCCGAGGATCGCCCGGTCGTGTGGGTGTCGTTCGACCGTCTGGACGATGATCCGGCGCTTGTGCTCTCCTTGCTGGCATCCGCGTATGCCCGGGCCTGGCCGGCCGACGCCGGCCTGATCGCCGATGTGAGCGGGGCCGGCGTGTCGGTGCTGGGACGCGCCGCGCCTCGCCTGGCCTCGGTGTTCAGGGCGAGCCCGGTTCCGTTCGTGGTCATGCTCGATGATCTTCACGAGCTGCGGTCGCCGGCCTGTCACGATGTGCTGAGCGTGGTGATCTCGGGGATTCCCCGGGGCTCTCAGCTGGTGGCGGCGAGTCGTTTCGAGCAGCCTCACCTGCCACGGCTGCGGGCGTCAGGTGACGCGCTGGAGTTCATGGCGGCCGACCTGGCCCTGGACCCGGCCGGGGCCGAGCAGATTTTCTCACAGGTGCACGTGAGCCTCACTCGTGAGCTGGCCGCCGCTGTGACCGAGCGGACCGAGGGCTGGCCGGCCGGGCTGTACCTCGCAGCCGTGATAGCGGCGGGCAACGACGGCGAGCCAGTGACGGTCTCCGGTGATGACCGGTGGGTGGCGGACTATCTGTACCGCGAGTCGCTGGTCCGGCTGCCCGAGAGTGTTCAGCGGTTCCTGCGGCGCACGGCGGTGCTTGATCAGCTGTCCGCTCCGCTCTGCGAGGCCGTGCTGGCAGAATCGGGCGCGCAGGAGCAGTTGCGCGGGCTCGAGGCCTCGAGCTTGTTCCTGATCCCGCTGGATCGCCGGCGGGAATGGTACCGGTACCACGCGCTGTTCCGGGAATTCCTGCTCGCTGAGCTCCGTCGGATCGAGCCCGACGCCGTGATGAAGCTGCACCTGCGAGCCGCCGACTGGTATGAGTCCAGCGGATCCCCGGCGATGGCGCTCGAGCATCTGCTGAACACGGCCGAGCGGGACCGGTGCGTCCGGTTGGTGGCGGAGCTGATCCTTCCGACCTACCAGGCCGGCCAGATGTCGACCGTGCAGCGCTGGCTCTCGGCGCTCGGCGACGCCGCCATTGCGGAGTATCCCCCGCTGGCCGTGCTGGCCGGCTGGATCGCGGTGCTGACCGGGCAGACGGCCGAAGCGCAACGATGGGCGGCGGTCGCCGACGCCGCGTCGTTCGACCTGGTGCCCGCGGATGGCTCGGCGTCGTTCGGCTCGGCACGGGCCATGCTGCGGGCCCTGATGTGCGCGGCCGGCCCGGGGCAAATGGCGGCCGACGCGAGCTTCGCGGTCGCCCAGGAGCCGCCGTGGAGCTCGTGGCGCGACACAGCGCTCTGCTTGTGCGCCGAGGCGCACCTGCTCAGCGGAGACATCGACCAGGCCAGTGCCTTGTTCGCGGAGTCATCCGCTGCGGCAGCCGCGGTGAACAGTCCCAGTGCGATGGTCGTGAGCGATTCCGAGCTCGCCGTGCTGGCGATGGATGGCGGGCGATGGGCGGAGGCGGCCGGGCGCGTAGAGGCTGCGCTGGCCGTCGTCGATAAGGCCCGGATGCAGGACTACGCTACGAGCGCGCTCGCCTTCGCCGCCGCGGCGCGGCTAGCAGTGCACCGAGGCGACATGGAGGGAGCGAACCGGGAGCTGACGCGGGCGATGCGCGCCCGGCCGTCCCTGACGTTCGTGTTCCCGTACCTCGCCGTGCGGCTGCGACTGCAACTCGCCAAGGTGTACTGGGCCATAGCCGATTACTCGGCGGCTCGTCATCTGCTGCGGGAGATAGACGACATCGTGCTTCACCGGCCGGCCCTTGGCGCCCTCGGCCAGGAGGTCTCGGAGTTCCGCCGGATCGTCACATCGAACGCGCAGGGGGGACCTGCCGGCGGGTCGCCCCTGACCCCGGCCGAGCTTCGGCTGCTCCCCTACCTGCAGACGCACCTGACGATGGGGGAGATCGGGGAACGGTTGTTCGTGTCCCGCAACACCGTCAGCTCCCAGGTCACCTCGATCTACCGGAAGCTGGGCGTCTCGTCACGCAACGACGCGGTGACGCAAGCGACGACGATCGGCCTGCTCGGCGGGTAGTCGGAATCACTCACCCGACTAGGGTTCCAAGGCCTCGCCGGTGTCGTACCCGAGCGCCAGCGCGAGCTTCGGGGCCGTCGCGACAACGGCGGGGAGCCCGACGACGGGAATGACGCCGACCAGCACGTCGACGATCTCGGCGGCCGTCGCGCCCGCATTCACCGCGGCATCGGCGTGTGCTCCGTAGGATGGGACAGCGCCACCGACCGCGACCAGCGCGGCGAGCCGGACGAGTGCCAGCGTCTTCGGGTCCAGGTTGCGAGCCTCGACCTCCGTTCCTCCCGTGCCTGCTCCCGCAAAGCACGCGTCATTGATGACTAGACGGCGCAGCCGTTCGGCGTAGTCCACGAGCGAGCCACCTTTCTGCGACCCCGCGAGCCCGGCGACATCACCGGGACGCTCAGGGAGCCGACGGGGTATCAGGGCGCCTGTCTGGCCGAGATACCCGTGGTCGGCTCCATTGTCGGCCGGGCACACGCCGTTTTCATCACGCATAAAACGTGAAACCCAATCGCATCGGCACGGGCGATGTCGGCACCACTCGGCGCGGCCGCGTGAGAGCCGATTTCACGTGTTCTGCGTGACGACGGCCGCGGCGTCCGAGCCCGACGATGAGCGTGTCGCAGAACGCAAGGCCACGAACTGCGTCCAGCGGGCGAGCGCTGACGTCGCCTACGCCCGTACGCCACGATCGGGACACGCCAGCCCCCCGCTGGGGCCCTGTCGAGGAAGCATGATGAGTGGTTCGGAACCTATGGCTCAGCGGAGATGTTGCGGTCGATTTCGACGCCGGACATGGTGAAGAGCCGCCTGGTGACGCGAATCGCGGAGTTTACAACACCGGCGGCGGACCGCACTTCGGCTCCGGGCTGACGATCAACACCGCGGCCGGGCTGTACGAGACAAGGACATGATCGCGCTCACCCGTCATGAACGGTACTGACCTGGAGGAATAATGAATGCTCGGGACGCGAACACGGTTACACGCCCGGGGCCACCTGACCATGTGGACGCCGGTCCCGTGGTGGGCAGGCGACCCCGTCCCACGGACCCGTGGTTGCACATGGACGGCCACGGTGCGGGCGGAGTCCCTGCTGCCGGCCAGCCTGGCCACGGCCGTACCGCGAGCCTGCGGCGCCAGCCGGTCCACATCGTGGAAGGCCGGATGAAAGGCGGCTACACCGACGTGTTCGAGCTCATCTGCGGTGAGTGCGGTGATCACCCGTATCTGGACTACCGGGAGATCGCGCCCCGGCTTCAGCTGATCCGCGGGCCTTACCCGCTGGAGGCAGGCCTCAGAGCGTATGCGGACCATCTCGGACAGGCCAGCAGCCAGGGCGGGCCGGCCGTTCCCGAGGCCGACAGCGCGGGCCCGCTGACGATCGATGCGCGCTAGAAGTCCCCGGTCTGCGTGACTGTGGCGGGGCCGGCCAACGGTGCACGCCCGCCGGGTGATCGTGAACGCGATCGTGTACGTCAACCGGACCGGGTGCGCCTGGCGGTACCTGCCGGCCGACTTCCCGCCCTGATAGGCAGACCGTTTACCACTACTTCGCCCGCTGGCAGAAAGGCGGCGTGTCCGAGCAGCTCAGCGGTCTGTTACGACAGTTAACCCGGGTCGCCGCGGGCCGTGATCCCGAACCCGCGGCCTGCGTTATCGACTCCCAGAGCGTCAAGACCGCCCCCACCGTGCCCGTCGCCACGCAGGGCACCGACGCAGCCAAGAAGATCACCGGCAGGAAGCGGAGCATCATCACCGGCACGCCCGGGCTGCCGCTGGCCGTGCTGGTCACCGCCGCCAGCGTGCAAGACGGCCCCGCCGGCCTGCAGCTGCTGACCAAGGCCGCCGCCGCGCACCCCGCGATCTGCAAGGCATGGGCCGGCAGCGCCTACCGCAACGCCGTCATCGAACACGCCGCCACCCTCGGCATCGACGTCGAAGTCGTCCGCCGCGACCCCGCCACCACGGGAGGATCAAACGCCCTCTTAGACGTGTCGTAACACCATGAGCCTCTTTTCAACCATGCGTATCGATTTCGCGGCGTGGCGTGGTTTCCCGGGAAATGTCGTAGCCGGGGAGTAGAATCGAATTCAGATCCTAGAAGCCTGCCCCTCCCGGGGACGACCAGAACCGCCCGCAGCGGCGGCCAGTCCCGGCGAGGAGGTGACCAGGTGGGCGCAACGGCCCCGGCCTTTGCCAGTGTCGGCGAGGCGCTGGAGATGGTCCGCGCCGGGCTGGGCTACCTGGCCGCCGCCGACGCCGCCCAGCTCCCCGCCGCCACCCAGGCCGAATGCCTGCGCGAACTGGAACGGAACGACGCGGCCGCCACGGCGGCGCGGGCCTCGTTCCTGGCCGCGTTCACCGCCGGACAAGGCCACGCCGGGGACGGGGACTACAGCGCGGTGTCCTGGCTGATCCACCGGACCGGGATCACCCGCGGCGCCGCCGTCGGGCACAGCGCCTGGGCCAAGCGGGCGGCCACGCACCCTAAGGTGGTCGCGGCGCTGGGCGCCCGTCAGGTCTCGGAGTCCGTGGGGCGGGTGATCTGCCTGTGGACCGGCAAGCTGCCGCGGGAGCACCGGGACGCGGCGGACGAGCAGTTGCTGGCCGCGTTCGCCGGGGGGCTGGGGCTGGCGGACCTGGCGGGCCTGTTCGCGGAGATGTACGTGCGGGCCCGGGGGGACCTGCCGGATCAGGATCCGGGGCGGGAGTTCGCCGACCGGGAGGTGAAGCTGGCCACCACCATCGGCGGCGCCGGCGTGGTGCACGGCGACCTGACCGCCGGGTGCGCCGCCGCCGTCGCCGCGGTGCTGGACGCGCTGGCCGCCCCGGCCGGGAAGGACGATGACCGGACCAAGGGCCAGCGGTACCACGACGCCCTGGCCGAGGCGATGCGGTGGCTGGGATTTTGCGTCATGCTTGACTCATGGACGACAGGCAGGCGGACCGGGCGCAAGCCCGGCTCAGGGCGGGCCTGTACGGCCGTCTGAGCGAGACCTACGATGCCGCGGAGTCGGTGCCGACCCAGCTGGACCGGGGCGCCGGTCACGCCAGGCGGCGCGGCTGGACGGTGGTGGCCACCTTCAAGGATGACGGGTACTCGGCGTTTAAGGAAGTCACCCGGGACGGGTTCGGGGAGCTGATCGCGGCGATCGAGGGCGG
>WNGE01004901.1_pt1 | contig 28639 bp, 29 predicted proteins | sample 5400651 | NCBI WGS metagenome assembly WNGE01 (sample SAMN13153370, study PRJNA577476) | soil metagenome | isolation source: 60 cm soil or saprolite under grassland replicate 2 | place: USA:California | collected 2016-06-15 | reverse complement strand
GTGGCCGTGGTCGGGTCAGCGCTGCTGAGCAGAAACAGTAGGACGGTGAACGCAATCATGGGCAGAATGACCAGCGCGAAAACAAACAGCATGTCAATCACCCGGTGACTTCTAACCGCCAGTAGAGATTCAGCCACAACCGCAAACCCAGTAGCCCAATGGGGCCGCTCGACGCGTATCTGATACAGGGACATTTTACTCCTCCCCTTCCCGTGAACCGGGCAGAATTCTGCTTTTGTGAGGCAGGGAGGGTAAGACCTTTTTCCGCTGTCAAAGTGTGACTAAGCTCACACACGCAGGGGAAATTCTCGCGGTAAAATGATACGTCTCCCAGACGCTCTTACGCCCGGCGAAGCTGGCTTTCTTTCACTACTCTCAGGTGCGGCTCATCTAGCGACTTGATCTTGTACTGGTATTCGCCATTGCTTTCCGGAAGCTGAATCTCATAAACGTTGGACGTCGCAAATTTTATGGCCGTCCCGCCCAGGAACTGAACTTTCTCGCCGACCCGAAATCTGTGCGTTGCCATGCGATATAACGCTGGCTTGCCCTAGCAGCCCCGACAGATGCCTTTCAGCCTCTTGGCGAGCGCATCGTCTAATTCTTTCAGTTTTTTGTTGGGGTCGGACAGCTGCTGTTGTTCTTGCGGCTGTTGTTCTTGCGGCACGTCACCTGCCTTGGGCTGGCGCTGGCACCCATTGATCGCCTGACAAGATCATCTGCCAACTCACGATATTGCTGTGGCACCCACAGCAAGGCCATAGTCGGCACCAAGGCCCGTCGGTCACGATCCAACCCCTATCGCGTTTGCCGGTCTTATAAGGACGCTTGAAAGCCATCTACACCTCCCTGTTAGTTGTCAGAAACGGCGCGAAACACTTTGCGTGAGGTAGGCGAGCCCGTCGAGACACCAGATGAATGCTCGACGGGCTCTGGCCCAGGCGCACCGTTATCGCCTGCACCTAACGAGCCAGACCTAGAAGCCTCAGCAGTGAGAAGCAGAGACGGCTGCTCAGGCAGCGGATTAGTCGGCTCGCGTACCTCAAAACCATCTTGATCTACTCGGGCGCCAACAGCCTTATCGGGGTTGTCAGACCACGGCGAGCTAGCGGGCAAGCGAGGATACGTTGGCCCTGACTTGGCGCCGATCACAGTCTGCTTCTGTAAGGTGGCATACCTCCCGCCGCCCACGTTGGCATCAGCTACGGCTCGGTCGAGATACGTTTGGCGATCATTCTTGACCACGTCTCGCCGCTCTCGTTGGCTGCTCTCATTCCAGTAATCAGAGAAAAAGCCCATCACTGTGATCCTCGTTGCATGCACTAGATTGCTCGCGCTGCCGCCAAGCTCTGCGCTTCCTCCACATGTCGGTTGTGTTGTCGCTTGGCGTACCCAAAAACAAATGCTCGACGTTACAGCACGGCGGCCTGTCGCACTTGTGCAGCACCCACATGCCTTCGGGGATTGGTCCTACAAAAACCATCCAAGCGACCCTGTGCGCCAACCACTGGCGCCGCTCATACGTAAAATGCCCGTAAGCCCCGTGGCACCTTGCGCCGACCCAGATCAGACAAGGGGTTGCTAGCGGGCCCGGTCGCTCTTGTACCTTGGCGAGCAGACGATGACGCAGAACGCTCAGCATGACGGTCAGAGCCGCCTCACCACGGGCTGTCTCAGCCCTAACGCCTCGCTCACATCGACCTCGACAGTCTCGCCTGCGAGGTTGTCATCCTCGATCTGCTCGTTGTGCCGCTCGATCTTTTCCAATCGCCTGCGGTCATTCTTCGCCCGAGACCTACAAGTGTCTGAGCAATAGATCGCGTCGGATCGCGCAGGCAGAAAGTCCTCGTGACACCAGAGACATTTCATGTTGCGCCTCCAATTCCAGTCTACAACCTCTAGTGTATATAATACCCGGCTAAAGTCAAGCATTAAGATGAATAATCGCCAACGAAATCAATCGCTTGTCCGCGCAATCAAAAAGTTTGGTCGAACTCAGCGCGCCATCGTTCAGGCGCCACAAAAGAAGAAGGGCGAGCACCACGACCGATGCCCGCCCCCACCGCAGCCCGAGCGTTAGGCCGCCTGCTTGACCGGCGCCCTCAGCTTCGCAATCGTGCTTTCTACCAAGCTACTCCTGCCTTCAGGTGGCACAAGTGCCAGCCTGTTGAGCAGTGTCTCGACACAGGTATTGTAGGAGTTGACCAGTTCTGTCAGTGTTTTCGTTTTCGGTGGCGGGCCTTTCCCCTCTTTCTTCCTCGCCTCTTTAATCATCGACTCGGCTTTGTTGACCGTCAAATCTGCCACAGTGGCAGATTTGGCAGACTTTGCCGATTTCTCCTTCAACGCATTCAGAAGCCGAGTTTCGTTATTGGCGAAAAACACACAACGGTCGCCAGTCCGTTGTGGAATGGCAAGCTGCTTTAACAGCTTGCCCCACTCTCCGTAACCAAGCTCCATACTGTCGCGTAGCTCGATCAGCTTTTTGCCGAGATTGATCACGTTCTGCACGACCTTTCCAGAACGCTGGATTATTGCGTGCTCAGCCTTGATCTCCTCCATTATCTTCGAGGAGTTGTGGCCTACGCCAGCAGGCGCGGTTTCAGTAGGTGGCATAGCTCGATACTCCAGGCGCCATCGTTCGATGTCCACCTAGCCGTGGCGCCCTCTACGCCTAGGCGGACTTTCACGATGTCAAACAGCCCCGGCCTAGCGGCCAACGTCTTCGAGCAACCGCTCAAGCGCCACCACCGGCACCCTGAGCAGCCTGCCGATCCGAATGGTTGGGATGTCGCCACGCCGCGCCGCCTCGTAGCTGCCGTTCCGGCTGAGGCCGAAATACTCGCGGCCCGCAGCGGGGACCGAGATCGTCTTGGGCTTCGCGTCCATCGTGGCGGACCTCCTATGCCGTGGAGACCCACCATATCACAGGTGTAAAACAGGTGTATGTGACACCCGGTCGCACACGCCACTATTGTGCACCTACCCGTCCCATGCTAGACCACTTCATCACCGGAGGACCCAATGGCCCGAAAGCCCACCGATATCGTCCCGCTACAAGTTCGGCTCCCTGAGCGGCTGCGAAAGTTTCTGGCAGCCGAGGCCGAGAAAAATGGCCGGTCGCTGAATGCTGAGATCGTTCACCGGCTCGACCCCGAAGCAGTCGGGGAGGTCGAGGCTGAGCGCCGGAGGATATGGGAGACGGTTATGGGGGCCCTGGTCAAAGACCCCGAGACCGCTGCAAAGGCCGTCGAGAAGCTTGTGGGCCGCAAATGAGGGGACACGTCAGACGCCGCTCGCCTGGCACCTGGGCCATCGTCCTCGATATCCGTGAGGATGGCCGCAGACGGCGCAAATGGCACAGCTTCAAGGGCACCAAGCGCGAGGCCGAAGCCGAATGTGCGCGACTGATCGCTATGCTCAAGTCGGGCTCCTATATGGAGCCGACTAAGACCACGGTGGCATCCTTCCTAGAGCATTGGCTTGCGCACAAGCGGATGGAAATCTCACCTCGCACTCACGAATGTTACGGCGAGGTCGTCCGCAACATCGTCCCCACGGTTGGGAATATCGTTCTGTCGAAGCTACAGCCCGCGATCATCGCCCAGATGTATTCGCAGGCGCTTCAACGGCTCTCCCCGAGAAGCGTACACATGATGCATCGCCTGCTCTCTCAGGCGCTCAAGCAGGCCGTCACATGGCAACTGTTGCCTCGCAACCCCTGTGATGCTGTTGCCACGCCACGGGTTGAACGAAAGCGGATGCAGGCGCTCGATGCTGATGGCGCGGCCGCGCTGATCGAAGCTGCGCGAGGCCGTGCGATTTTTATGCCGATCCTGCTTGGGCTGCTCTGCGGCCTACGTCGGGGCGAGGTCGCGGCACTGCGTTGGTGCGACGTTGATGGGGACCGCCTGCGTATTGTCGCCAGCGCAGAACAGACAAGCCACGGTGTTCGGCTCAAGCCGCCCAAGTCCGGCCGCTCGCGTGTAGTCGCGATGCCCTCGCTTGCCGTGGAGGAGCTTCATCGACACCGGCTCAAGCAGGCCGAGGAATTGCTGCGGCTCGGCATTCGGCAGTCGGACGATACCCACGTCTGCTTGCAGCCAAATTACCAGCCTTGGGCACCGCGCAATTTATCCAGCGCCTTCATCAAGTTCATATTGGCGAGCGGCTTGCCGCGGGTACGGCTTCACGATCTCCGGCATAGCCACGCGAGCCATTTACTTGCCGCCAATGTCCACCCGAAAATCGTGCAAGAACGACTTGGCCACGCGAACATCGCCACCCATGTGATGCCTGGAATGCAGGATGAAGCCGCTAGCCGAGTTGACCTCGCGCTGCGGGCTGCACTCGGCAAACGTTCTAAGACGACCTAAGCAAGCCCCCGCCCACGAGGCCGCCAACTGAGGCGGCCTGATCAGGCGGACTGTTTCCGCTCTGCTGCCGAAAGCGCACGATCGATGGCGCCCCAATAAATCCGAGACTTCGGGCCGGGCTCTTCCTGCTCCGGAGCGCTTAGCGCGTCCTCAATCGCTTTGAGCCTTTTCTCTGCTTGTTCCCGGCCGTTCTGCGCTACGTAGAGAGCCTCCTGCAGCTTCTCGATTTTCTCGCGCAACGCATCCTTGGTCGGCTCCAACATGGGGGCCGCAGATCGACCGTGGGGATTCGGCATTTGTTCGCCCTCCAGCAAATTAGGACAGAGGGCAGATCAAACTAGGACACTGCGGCCGGAATTAGGACGGTACCGACCCCGCCTATGAGAACGCTTGCGGAACGTTTTGCTACCATTTTGCTACCCAACGCGGTAGCATGAGTGGGTTCTGGCCGTTACGCGAAGGGACGGCCGTTTCAATTTCTCAAGATAAATCAACACTCGCCGGGATGGCCTGGGGCTGGTTGGGTTGGCCGTCACCCATTTCTTGATCGGATGCCGGTTCGCCAGTCCCGGGATCAGCGCGAGGAGCGCGCGGATCACGAAGAAGATCACGCCCGCGACCACCGCCATGTGATAGCCGGAGATCGACAGCACGTGGGCGAGGCTCGAAATGTACATGGCGTCGTTGACCGGCCCGGAGATGGCGTCGCGCGTTCCGGTCAACAGCGCCGAGGCGATCGCCGCCTTGTCGCCCGGGAGCGCGGCGCGGATGCGCTGGTCGATCGCATCGCGCATGCTCTGGATGAACGCGGCGTAGCGCACCCAGAACGCCGGGCGGGTTTTCGGCGCGCTCGCCTTGATCTCGCCGCTGACCGATGCCCTGGAAATACAGGTCGCGCGAGAAATCGTAGCTGCCGGGTTTGAGCGGCGCGAGCGGCGGACGGAGCCGCGCCTTGAGCTCGACGAACTGGCCCACCGTCGGCGCCGTGCCCTTGCGTACGGAGAGCCGAACCCGCCCGGGCGCCGCATCGAGCCGCCGGCCTTCGATCGCCTCGACGCGGATCACGATGCGATCGGTGCGCTCGCGCGATTCCCGCACTTCGATCCAGCCGGTGATCGCCGCGCTCGGCACCGCATGCCGCAGCACCGGATGATCGATCCAATGCGTCTTGACCGTCGCGGTCGCAAAGCCGGCCGCGGCGGCGGCAAACCCCAGCATGATTGGAAGCCCGACCGGTTTTGCGCGCAGCGCGATCGTGGCGCCGGCAAGCGCAAATGCGAGCAGGATCGGAGCCCACAGCAACGGCTCGCGCGGCGCGGTGAAATAGAGCACGATGCCGGCGCCGAACGCGACCGGCAGCCACGGCACGAGCCGGCCCGGGGCGACCTCGGCGAGCGCCCAATGATAGGCGCGCTCGAACAGCTCGCCGCCAAAGCCGCTGAGATCCCACGGCTCGCGCCGTCGCGCGCCCGCCGCGACCGGCCAAGTGCCTGCCCGCGCCCTGCCCCGCTGCGCCATCGCGGCGTCCCAAATCGTCGGCCCATGAAGGCCGAACGAACTACTCCGCGCATGCGCCCGTCAAAGGCGATGCGCCCAGGATGTCTCCGCCGCGCCCCCATGCTACACGAGGCCCGCGCCGGATGCGCGAGAATCCAGTGCAATTGTCGTGAAGAGCCGGGGAGCGGGAGATGGCGAAAATCTTGCTGGTGCAGGGCGCCAATTTGACATTCCTCGGGCGGCGCGAGCCCGCGATCTACGGCACCACGACGGCTGCCGAGCTCGACGCGATGCTGCAGCGTCACGCCGCGGAGCGCGGCTACGGGCTCGAGATTTTCTACAGCAACATCGAGGGCGAGGCGATCAACCGCATTTATCGCGCCGTCGACGAAAAGTTCGACGGCCTGGTGATGAATCCGGCGGGATTCACCTACGCCGGTTTCGCGTTGAAGGATTGCATCAAGGGCGCCGCCCTGCCGTATGTCGAGGTGCACATCAGCAACATCGCCAAGCGCAACATCCACTGCGTGCTCTCGGACGCGGCGGAGGGCTTGATCACCGGCTTCGGCATGCACTCCTACATTCTCGGCCTCGAGGCGATGCTGGAGATTTTACGGACACGGCAGAAATCCGTAAGGCCATAAGATCGAGCCGGCGCGCTCGGCGACTCCGGGCGGATCATCCCCCGCCGCTCACCTTGGCCCACGTGTCGCGCAGGGAGACGGTGCGGTTGAACACCGGCCTGCCCGGTCGCGATTCCGTGTCGCGGACGAAATAGCCCTGTCGCTCGAACTGCACCGGATCGGCAAGATCGTCGAGGGCGAGCGCCGGTTCGAGCTTGGCGTCGGGGAGTACTTCGAGCGAATTCGGATTGAGATCGGCCGCGAACTCCGCGGCGCTCGGATCCGGTTTCGTGAACAGCGGATTGTAGAGCCGCAGTTCGGCCGAGACTGCATCCGCGGCCGATACCCAGTGCATCGTCGCCTTGACCTTGCGGCCATCGGGCGCGTTGCCCCCCTTGGTTGCCGGATCATAGCTGCAGCGCAGCTCGATCGGCTCGCCGGCGGCGTTCTTCACCACGTCGCGGCAGGTGACGAAGTAGGCGTAGCGCAGGCGGACCTCGGCCCCCGGCGAGAGGCGAAAGAATTTTTTCGCAGGATGCTCCATGAAGTCGTCCCGCTCGATGTAGAGCTCGCGCCCGAACCGGATCCGCCGCGTGCCCGCGCCTTGCTCGTCCGGATGGTTGACGGCCTCGAGCTCCTCGCTTTGTCCTTGCGGATAGTTCTCGATGACGATCTTGAGCGGCCGCAGCACCGCCATCCGCCGCAACGCGGTCCGGTTGAGGACCTCGCGCACCGCGTGCTCGAACATCGCCGCGTCGACGAGGCTGTTCGCCTTGGCGACCCCGATCCGCTTCACGAACTCGCGAATGGCGGCCGGCGGCACCCCGCGGCGGCGCAGGCCGGCGATCGTCGGCATCCGCGGATCGTCCCAGCCGGCCACGTGGCCGCCGCGCACGAGCTCGGTGAGCACGCGCTTCGACAGCAGCGTGTATGTCATGTTGAGCCGCGCGAATTCGTACTGCCGCGGCCGCGACGGAACCGGCAGGTTCTCGAGGAACCAGTCGTAAAGCGGCCGATGGTCCTCGAACTCCAGCGTGCAGATCGAATGGGTGACGCCTTCGATCGCATCGGACTGGCCGTGCGCGAAGTCGTAGCTCGGGTAGATGTGCCATTTCGTTCCGGTGCGAGGATGCGGCGCGTTGAGGATGCGGTAGATTACCGGGTCGCGCAGGTTGATGTTGCCGGCCGCCATGTCGATCTTCGCCCGCAGCACGCGCGCGCCGTTCGGGAATTCGCCCGCGCGCATGCGGCGGAACAGGTCGAGGTTCTCCACCACGCTGCGGTCGCGGAACGGGCTGTTGTTGCCGGGCTCGGTCAGGGTGCCCCGGTTCGCCCGGATTTCATCCTGCGACTGGTCGTCGACATAGGCCTTTGCGTCGCGGATCAGGCATTCCGCCCATTGGTAGAGCTGCTCGAAATAATCGGACGCGTGGTAGAGGTGCTTGCCCCAGTCGTAGCCGAGCCAGCGGACATCGCGCTTGATCGCGTCGATATATTCCTGCTCCTCCTTGGTCGGATTGGTGTCGTCGAACCGCAGATGGCAGCGGCCGCCGAACTCTTCGGCGATGCCGAAATTGAGCGCGATGGACTTGGCGTGACCGATGTGCAGGTAGCCGTTCGGCTCCGGCGGGAACCGGGTCACGACGTGGGTGTGCCGCTTCGCGGCGAGATCGGCCACGACGATGTCGCGGATGAAATCGCGTCCGGCTTCCGTGAAGGTTTCGCTCGCCGTCATGCCGATCCGTGTTGTGCTGCGCCGTGGCAGCGCCTATCTGCCAGTTTCACGGCCGCGCGTCGAGACGGCCCGGCTTTATTGCGCGCGCGCAGCTTTGCCCTTGGTACGAGCCGTGGTACATCGCCCGACGTCGTCGTTGCCCGTCGCCGGTCCTGCCCGTCCACATGAGTGAAACCATCGTCACGCGCTTCGCTCCCTCTCCGACCGGCTTTCTGCACATCGGCGGTGCGCGCACGGCGCTGTTCAATTGGCTCTATGCGCGCGGCCGCGGCGGCAAGATGCTGCTGCGCATCGAGGACACCGACCGCGAGCGCTCGACGCAGGCCGCAATCGCGGCGATCCTCGACGGCCTCTCCTGGCTCGAGCTCGACTGGGACGGTGACGCCATCTCGCAATTCTCCCGCGCCGCGCGCCATCGCGAGGCCGCGGAACAACTGCTCGCCGCCGGCAAAGCCTATTACTGTTACGCTAGTCCGGAGGAACTCGCGGAAATGCGCGAAGCCGCGCGGCGCGAAGGCCGCGCCAAGCTCTACGACGGCCGCTGGCGCGACCGCGATCCGGCCGAGGCCCCGCCGGGCGTCAAGCCGGTCATCCGCCTCAGGGCGCCGAGCGAGGGCGAGACCATCATCGAGGATCAGGTCCAGGGCCGCGTGGTCTGGCAGAACAAGGATCTCGACGACCTCGTTCTGCTGCGTTCCGACCAGAACCCGACCTACATGCTCGCGGTCGTGGTCGACGACCACGACATGGGCGTGACCCACATCATCCGCGGCGACGATCATCTGACCAATGCTGCGCGGCAGAAGCAGATCTACGAGGCGCTGGGCTGGCCGGTGCCGGTGATGGCCCACGTTCCGCTCCTTCACGGCCCCGACGGCGCCAAGCTCTCCAAGCGCCACGGCGCGCTGGGCATCGATGCCTATCGGGCCATGGGCTATCTGCCGGCCGCCATGCGCAATTACCTCGTCCGGCTCGGCTGGAGCCACGGCGACCAGGAGACTTTTTCGACCGAGGAGATGATGGCCGCGTTCGATCTGCCGCAGATCGGGCGCTCGCCGGCGCGGTTCGATTTTGCCAAGCTCGAAAATCTCAACGGGCACTACATGCGCCAGACCGCAGACGCCGAGCTCCTCGCCGAAATCGAGCGCGTGCTGCCGCATATCGCCGGCGGCGCCGAGCTGGCCGCCAAGCTCACCCCGGGGCTGCGGCAAAAGCTCGTGGCCGCGATGCCGGGCCTCAAGGAGCGCGCCAAGACGCTGGTCGAGCTCGTCGATTCCGCCCGCTATCTTTACGCCGAGCGCCCGATCAAGCTCGAGGACAGGGCCGCGGCCCTGCTCACCCCCGACGCCCGCGCGATGATCGCCGACCTCCTGCCCGTGCTCGAAGCGGTCGAGCCGTGGCAGCAGGGAAATCTCGAGGAGGCGGTGCGCGGCTTCGCCGAGCGGCGCGGGCTCAAGCTCGGGAGCGTCGCCCAGCCGCTGCGCGCGGCGCTGACCGGGCGGACGACCTCGCCGGGCATCTTCGACGTGCTGCGCGTGCTCGACAAGCCCGAGAGCCTGGCGCGGCTGCGCGATGCGGCCGTGCACTCGGTCGAGGCCTGATCTTCCATCGAAACATGGGCTTGGCGGCCGCGCCGGCGAACCTTGCGGCGCTGCAGCAAAAAGGCTACCTAACTGTCAGGCCCGACGGAACGGGCCCGGCGGGTTCTTGACGCAAACCTTTGCCGTGCTGTGCGGTTGTCAGCCTGAACCATCTCCATTTCGAGGGCTCGATCATGGACGCGATCACGGGCGCCAATACCAAGAGCGGCACGCTGAACGTCGGCGACAAGACTTGGACGTTCCCGGTCTACGACGGGACGATCGGGCCCTCGGTGGTGGATATCGCCAAGCTTTACGGCACCGCGGGCATGTTCACCTATGACCCGGGTTTCACGTCGACCGCGAGCTGCGAATCCAAGATCACCTATATCGACGGGGACGAGGGCGTCCTGCTCTATCGCGGCTATCCGATCGAGCAGCTGGCCGAGCACGGCGACTTTCTCGAGACCTGTTATCTGCTGCTCTACGGCGAACTGCCCACCGCCGCCCAGAAAAACGATTTCGATTATCGCGTCTCGCGCCACACCATGGTGCACGAGCAGATGAGCCGGTTCTTCCAGGGCTACCGGCGCGACGCACATCCGATGGCGGTGATGGTGGGCACCGTCGGCGCGCTCTCCGCATTCTATCACGATTCCACCGACATCTCCGATCCGCACCAGCGCATGGTCGCCTCGATCCGGATGATCGCCAAGATGCCGACGATCGCCGCCATGGCGTACAAATATTCGATCGGGCAGCCGTTCATCTATCCGAAGAACGATCTCGACTACGCCACGAATTTCCTGCGGATGTGCTTCGCGGTGCCGTGCGAGGATTACAAGCCGAACCAGGTGCTGGCGCGCGCGATGGACCGCATCTTCATCCTGCACGCCGACCACGAGCAGAACGCCTCGACTTCGACGGTGCGGCTGGCGGGCTCGTCCGGGGCCAATCCGTTCGCGTGCATCGCCGCCGGCATCGCCTGCCTGTGGGGTCCCGCCCACGGCGGCGCCAATGAAGCGGCGCTGAAGATGCTCGCCGAGATCGGCTCGGTCGAGCGCATCCCCGAGTACATCAAGCGCGCCAAGGACAAGGACGATCCGTTCCGGCTGATGGGCTTCGGTCACCGGGTCTACAAGCATTACGATCCGCGCGCGAAGATCATGCAGAAGACCTGCTACGAAGTGCTCAACGAGCTCGGCTACAAGGGCGATCCGCTGCTCGAAGTCGCGCTCGAGCTCGAGCGTATCGCGCTCAACGACGAATATTTCGTCGACAAGAAGCTCTATCCCAACGTCGACTTCTATTCGGGGATCACCCTGAAGGCGATGAGCTTCCCGACCACGATGTTCACGGTGCTGTTCGCGCTCGCCCGCACGGTCGGCTGGATCGCGCAGTGGAAGGAGATGATCGAAGACCCGCACCAGAAGATCGGCCGGCCGCGCCAGCTCTATACCGGGGCGACGCGGCGCGACTATCTGCCGATCTCGCGCCGGAACCACCGGTCATAACGACCGCGGCCGCGCTCTCGTCATTGAGCCTCGGCCTGACGTAGCTCGCGCCGCGCCGCGGCGAGCACGATTTCCGCGGCTCTGCGGCTCGGCTGCGCGGTCGCGATCTCCATGATCCCGTCGAGCCGGCCGAAGGCCTCGAGCTGGCGCCGGCGTTCCGGCCCGTCAGCGAGCAGCGGGACAAGCGCTGCGGCGAGCCGCTCCGGCACGCACTCGTCCTGCAGCAATTCCGGCACGACATTCTCGCCGAGCACGAGATTGGCGAGGATCACCGAGGGAACCCGGATCAGCCGCCGCGCGATCGCCGCCTCCCATCCGGCGACCCGATAGGCCGCGACGGTGGGGACGCCGGCGAGCGCGAGCTCGAGCGTCACCGTCCCGGACGCGGCGAGCGCCGCGCGCGCGATGCGAAACGCCCGCAGCTTTTCTTGCCGGTCTGCGATCACCCTCGGCGCCATGGGCCAAGTTGCGGTCGCGTTCCTGACTTCTTCGGCCAACGCCGGGACCGTCGGCAGCAGCAGCTCGATGTTTCCGGCGTCGCGCCGCACCCGCTCGATCGCCGCCCCGAACGGACCGAGCAGGCGGCGGATTTCCGCAGGCCGGCTCCCGGGCAGCACCAGCACGACGGGCGGATCCGCATTGCGGCGCGAAAGCTCCGCCGCGTCGGGGCGCAGGCGTTTCACCTGCTCGGCGAGCGGATGCCCGACGTAGGTGGTGGGCGGGCCGCCGAGCTTGCGGTGCACGGCCGGCTCGAACGGCAGGATCGCGAGCACATGGTCGACATAGCGGCGCATCGCGCGCGCGCGTCCCGGGCGCCAGGCCCACACCGACGGCGAAACGTAATCGACGATGGGAATGGAGGGCGCTGCGGCGCGCACGCGCCGCGCCACGCGGTGGGTGAAATCCGGGCTGTCGATGATGACGAGGACATCCGGCCGCGCGGCGATAATCGCAGCCGCAGTCTGCCGGATCCGCCGCAGGATTGCAGCGAGCCGTCGCGGGATCGCGGCAAGGCCCAGCGTGGGCAATTCCTCGATCGCAAACAGACTGTCGAGCCCCGCTGCGGCCATGGCCCGCCCGCCGACCCCGGAAAACGCCAAGCCGCCGGGATGCTCCTGGGCCAGCGCCTGCATCAGCGCGGCACCCAGGCGATCACCGGATTCTTCTGCCGCGACGAGAAAGACCGCGAGCCGGCGCGCCGGCGGCGTCTCGCCCGGACTGGCGCTGCTCATTGCCGCTGCGGATCGGGGAGGCCGATCACGAAAATCTTGCCCCGATCGGCCGTGGCGACGACGGCGTCGGGCTGCGCCATGATGGTTCCTCCGGCAACCACGGCAAGGCCGGCAAGACCGGCGCGAATGACGCCGGCGACCGTCTGCGGCCCGATCGAGGGAAGGTCGAGGCGGCGGTCCTGGCCCGGCTTGGGCGCCTTGACGAGCACGCCCACGCCGACCGGATAGCGGATCCGGCCCAGTCTCCTGAGCTCGGCCACGCGCGCGAGCATGGCGTCGGTCCCTTCCGCCGCTTCGACCGCAATCACATGACCGGAGGCGACGACCGCCGCCTGGCCGATGTCGAACGGCCCCATGGCGGCGAGCACGGCAAGGCCCGTGGCAATGTCGGCCTCATCGCGCTCGCTCGGCCGACGCTTGCCCATCACCCCCTCCCGGACCAGGATCTCGGGCGCGACCTCGTGCGCACCGAGCAGCCGGAATCCGTGCTCCTCGAAGATGCGGCCGATGCCGGACAGCAGCCGATCGTCGCCGCCGCGATACAGCCGAGCAATGCGCGGCATGAGGCGGATCGTCTGCCAGTCCAGGCGGATCTCGCGGAGCGAAGGTCTGATCAGGTTGCCGATGAACACCACGTCGCGGCAGCGCTCGGCACTTGCCAGGCGGCACATGCGACCGAACTGCCCCAGCGCGATCCAATGATGCGGGTAACGTTCGACCGCCGCCGGATCGCCAAAACCCCGGATCGGGAACAGGACCGCGCGCCGTCCGCGGCGGGCGACCGCATCGGCCACGGCGAACGGCAGCGATCCGCCTCCGCAGATGATCGCAAGCGGGTCGTCCGTCGCGGCGCGTTCCTGATGGGTGTCGAGCATCGCCGGTCAATCCCGATAATCTCCGCGCGGATGACACAGCGGCCGGCTGCCGCCTTCGCGCACGAACGCAAGGATCGCCGCCACCGCGGTGTCTGCGCCGAATTCCGCCTCGACGACATCGATGCGGTTCGCGAACGTCCCCTCGCCGAAGAACAGCATCCGATAGGCCTTGCGCACGGCGTGCACGGACTGGTGCGAAAACTTCCGCCGCTTCATTCCGATGGCGTTCAATCCCGCCAATTGTCCGACGGATCCGATCACGAACCCGAACGGAATGACATCGGCGCGCACGCCGGTCAGCCCGGCGATCATGGCATGGGCGCCGATCCGGCTGAACTGATGCACGGCCGAGAGTCCGCCGATGAAAACATGATCCCCGACGACGCAATGGCCCCCCAAGGTGGCGCCGTTGGCGAACACCACCTCGCGGCCGACGTGGCAATCATGACCGACGTGGCTGTTGGCCATGTAGAACCCGCGCTCGCCGACCTCGGTGATTCCGCCGCCGTCCTCCGTGCCGATGTTCATGGAGACGCTCTCGCGGATGTCGCAATGGCGGCCGATGACCAGCCGGGTCGGCCCGCCGCGGTACCGAACCGATTGCGGCGGCGTGCCGAGCGAGGCGAACGGGTAGATCGTGGTTCCGGCACCCACCGAGGTGTGGCCGGCGAGATGGACGTGCGCCACCAGCCGGCATCCCGGCTCGATCGCGACGTCGGGGCCGACGATGCAATACGGGCCGATCTCGACGTCTTCGGCGATCTCCGCGGCGCGTTCGACGCAGGCGGTTGGATGAATGCGCGGCATCCGGCGGTCACAGCTCGGCGATCATCGCGCCGAGCTCGGCTTCGCACGCGATCCGACCATCGACTTTGGCTTCGCCGCGAAACCACCACATGTTCCTGCGCCTGGCCAACCGCTGCATATGATACTCGATGCGATCGCCCGGGATCACGGGGCGGCGGAATTTCGCCTTGTCGATGGTGATGAAATACACCGATTGCGGCGCTCGATCTCGCTTCAGCGACAGGGCGCAGATTGCGCCTGCGCTTTGCGCCATGCCTTCCAGCAGCAGCACGGCCGGCATGACCGGCCGTCCGGGAAAATGTCCGCGGAAGAACGGCTCGTTGACGGTGACGTTCTTGATGCCGACGCAGGATTCATCGCCGCGGATCTGCTCGACTCGATCCACCAGCAGGAATGGATAGCGGTGCGGCAGCAGCTCCAAGATCTGTTGGATGTCGAGCGAGTCGGGCGGCGTCGATGGGGTCATGCCGCGGCCCTTCAGGACTCGTCCGGCTGCGCTTGCCGGCGACCGGAGCCCTGCTTGCCGGCGCGCAAGGCCATTTGCTCCAGCAATTTCATCTCGCGGAACCAGATCCTGGCGGGCTTTGCCGGAGTTCCGCCCCAGCGCGCGCCCGGCGGCACATCGTCATTGACGATGCTGGTTGCGGCGATCTGTGCGCCCTCCCCGATGCGGACGTGATTGTTGATGCCCACGCGCGCCCCGAGCACGACGAAATCGCCGATGGTCACGCTCCCGGAGATGCCGGTTTGGGCCACCAGGATGCAATGGCGACCGATCACGACATTGTGGCCGACCTGAACCAGATTGTCGATTTTGGTGCCCTCGCCGACGATCGTGTCGCGATTGGCGCCGCGGTCGATCGTGGTCCCCGCCCCGATTTCGACGTGATCCTGCAGGATGACGCGGCCGACTTGCGGCACTTTGATATGGCCGCCGGCACCCATCACATAACCGAAGCCGTCCTGTCCGATATGGCATCCCGGGTGAATGATGACCCGATCGCCGATCAGCGCATGCACGATCGAGGATCCCGCGCCGATGTTGCAGTCGCGGCCGATGCGCACGTCGGGTCCGATGGCCGCCCCGGCCTGCAGGACGGTTCCGGCACCGATCTCGGCGCGCGGCCCGACGATGGCCGCAGGATCCACCGTGACGCCCTTCTCGAGCCGCGCCGAGGGGTGCACGTGCGCCCCCTCGGCGGCACCGCTCGCTTCGAACAGCGAGGACGGACGGATCGCGTCGGGATAGAGCGCGCGCGTTGCTTCGACGAACGCCCGATAGGGTTGCGGGGCGATCAGCACGGTCACGTGCGGCGGAGCGCGTTCGGCAAAGCGTTCCGATATGACGCAGATGCCGGCGCGGGTCGAGGCGAGCTGGTCGGCGTAACGCGGGCTGTCGAGGAACGCGAGATCGGCGGGCCCGGCCCGATCGAGCGGCGCCACATCGCTGACGCGCCGGTCGAGCGGGGCGCCCTCCCGAGGCGAAGCCCCGGTGAGCTCCGCGAGCTCGCGCAACGTGAGGCCCGATGGACGCCGGAAGAACAGCGGATCGCTCATGCGCCCTGCGGGCCGGGCTCGCCCAGCTTTAGAATTTCGTCCCGCCGCCGAAGCGGAACGCCTGGGTGCGGTCGTAGCCTTCCTTGGTCAGGGCGAAGGCGTAATCGATCCGGAGCGGGCCGAACGGCGAATCCCAGATCAAGCCTACGCCGACGGCGGAGCGCGGCTTGAACGAGTCGGCAGGTCCGGAGCAATCGCTCGGGTTCCCGCCGTGCCCGCACAACGTGTTCGGAAAAATCGGGGGCGAAAAGACCTTCGGGCCGCCGTAATTCCACACACTGCCGACGTCCGCGAACGTCGCGACTTTCAGCCCGATATCTTTCGGGAGATTCGGGATCGGGGACTGCAGCTCGAGGCTGGCGCCCCAGAAATTCGTGCCGCCGACGTTGTCACGGGTGGTTCCCGGGGTCAGGTCGCGCGGGCCGAATCCGTTCGGGGCAAAGCCGCGGACGAGCCACGGTCCGCCGAAATACGAATCGAAGATGCGCACATTTTGCCCGCCCCACGGCGTCACATTGCCGGCCTGGGCGCGGCCCACGACCACGACATCGGCAAACACGTTGTAATAATACCGCGCCTCGCCGCTGGTCTTGAGAAAGTTGACATCGCCGCCGACACCGGCCAAATCCTGCTTGATCTCGGTCAAGAGGCCGCTGGTCGGATTGCGGTTGTTGTCGACGGTGCTGTAGGTCAGCGAATAGCCGACCTGCGATACCCAGAGCGGACCGCGGAGCAGCGTCTGCTTGATGGCGCTGGAGACCTCGCCGTTGCCCTGGCAGGTTGCTAGAAACGCAGCCACGGCAACAGGATCACTGGGATCCGGCGGCGTGAGGGTGTCGCAATCGGTCAGCTTTGAGTCGATCGTGATCTTCTGGTGGTAGATGTTGTAGCGCAGCTGCAGCGCCAGATCCTCCCGCAGCGCCGATCCAAGGCGCAGGCCGGTGCCGTAGGTCTCGCTGCCGTAGGATTGAAACGGACTGTGCAGGTTCTGCTGGGCGAACACATCGATGCCGGCCGAAAGCCTATAGCCCAGAAAATACGGCTCGGCATAGGAGACGGAAAAGCCCCGCGAATATTGCCCGATGGTCGCCGCCGCCTTGGCGAATTGTCCCTGGCCAAGCAGATTGCGCTCGCTGATGCTGACCTCGGCGAGCCAGCCCTGGGCCGTCGAATAGCCGCCCGAAACCGAGAAATCGCCGGTGGGCTGCTCCTCGAGCTCGACATTGATGATCACACGGTCGGGTGCGGACCCGGGCTCGTTGTTGAGCTTCACGGTCTTGAAATAACCGAGGTTCTTCAGCCGCCGCTCGGCGCGATCGACCAGCACCTTGTTGTAGGCGTCGCCTTCGGCGAGTTCGAATTCGCGGCGGATGACATACTCGCGCGTCCTGGTATTGCCGCGGATGTTGATGCGCTCGATGTAGGCGCGCGCCCCCTCGTCGACCACGAACACCACGTTGATGAGATGTGTCGCCTGATCCCGGTCGCCGCGCGGCCGCACTTGGGCGAAGGCATATCCGCGCTTCGACATCTCGATCGTCATGTTCTCGCTGGTCTTCTCCACCGCCTCGACGTTGTACACGCCGCCGGCTTGGGCCTTGAGCACCGCGCGCAGGCTGGCGGCATCGACATCGCGCACGTTGGAGAGGATGTCGACGCTGCCGAAATGGTAGAGGTCGCCTTCCTCGATCGTGAAGGTGATGATGAAGCCTTTTCGGACCGGATCGTACTCCGAGACCGCGGAGAGGACCTGCACGTCGGCGAAACCCTTGCTCAAATAGAACCGACGCAGCAGATCGCGATCCGCCTCGACGCGATCGGCATCGTAGATGTCGGCGCTCTTGAGAAAGCTGAAAAGCCCGCTTTCGCCTGTCTTGATCACGTCCTTGAGCCGGGTCTTGCCGAAAGTGCGATTGCCCACGAAGATGATCTCGCGGACCGCGGTCTTATCCCCCTCGGTGATCTCGAACACGAGATCGACGCGATTGTTCGGCAGCTCGATGATCTTCGGCTCGACGCGCACGTCGAAGCGTCCGGAATGATGGTAGACGTCGACGATGCGCTGCACGTCGGATTGCACCATCGGCCGCGACAGCGTCCCGCGGGCCTTGGACTGCACTTCGGCGATCAGCTGATCGTCCTTGACGCGCTTGTTGCCCTCGAAGGCGACCCGGTTGATGACCGGCGCCTCGACCACGCTCACCACCAGGCGGCCGCCAGCTTGGCTGATTCTCACGTCCTGGAACAGGCCGGTGGCGTAGAGCGCCTTCAGGCCGTCATCGATGGCGGCCGCATCGAGGCGCCCACCCGAGCCGGCACGAAAATACGAGCGGATCGTGTCCGCCTCGACCCGCCGATTGCCCTCCACCACGATGGACGAAACGCCCTGCGCGGCCGCAGTCTCCGCCGCGAGAACGGAAACTGCCGCCGAACCCAGCACGGTTCCGCCGAGGACGACGCATACGAAAGCCAGTCCTCGAAGTACCCCGACCCAAGGTTTCATACGGTACGCGCCCCATTTGTTTTCGGTCGGCCCGTCGGGGGATCGACGGATTCTGCCCCCTCGGCTTGTACAGCCTTTTCCCCGCGCCGCAACCATTCTCGCCGACCGGTCCCCTTTTGCGTTCAAGGCGTTGCAGGCCTGCCACGCCCATTATGACAGAAATTTGTGAACGAGGTCGATCACCCGCCAAACGTCGTTGTAGGTCGCGAAAATCATCAGCATGAGCACGATCGCGAAGCCGATGCGGAACCCGACCTCCTGGGCACGCTCGGACAGCGGCCGGCCCCGGACCGCCTCGAACCCGTAGAACAAAAGATGGCCGCCGTCGAGCAGCGGGATCGGAAAGAGATTGAGCAGGCCGATCGAGACCGAGATCGCCGCCGCCCAGCGCATCAGCACATCGAACCCGAGCCGGGCCGCCTCGCTCGACATCAGCCAGATGCCGGCGGGGCCGCCGATCTGGTTCGCCGATTCGCGTCCCGCGGCGAGCCGGAACAGGTACTTGAACGTGCCGTCGACGATGTTCCAGCTTTCATGGATTCCCAATTGCACCGCGGCGAGGGGTCCAAGTTTCTGGACCTTCACGTCGCCCGGCGACAACGAGCGCTTCACGCCGAGCACGCCGATGTGGCGCACGCCGCCGAACGCGCCCTTTTCCTCGGTCAGCGCCGGTGTGGCGCGCAGCTCGATCCTCTTGCCGTCGCGTTCGACGCCGAACTCGAGCGCCCGGCCGGCGCTCGTCGCCACGATCCGCTGCATATCGGAGAAATTCTCGATCGGGCTGGCGTCGATCGAAACCACCAGGTCGCCAGGCTTGAAACCGGCGGCTGCGGCGGCGCTGTTCGGCACCACCTCGTCGACCCGCGGCGCCGTCTCCTGCTTGCCGTACCACATGGCAATGCCGGCAAAGATCACGATGGCGAGCAGGAAATTGGCGATCGGGCCCGCGGCTACCACTGCGGCGCGCTGCCAAACCGGCTTGTAATAGAAACAGTCGCGACGTTCCGCCTCGCTCAATTTCGCGACCGCCTGCCGGTCGGGCATGCTCGCGGCGTTTTCGTCGCCGAAGAACTTCACATAGCCGCCCAGCGGAATGGCGGCGAGCTTCCAGCGGGTGCCGTGCCGGTCGCTGAAGCCGAGGAGCTCGCGCCCGAATCCGATGGAAAACACCTGCACCCGAATGCCGCACCACCGCGCCACGAGAAAATGGCCGAGCTCGTGAAAGAAAACGACGATGGTCAGAACGAACAGGAACGGCACGACCAGGTAATACCCGGTCGCCCAGCCGCTCCAGCCGCCGATGGTCGCGAGAAACTGCATACTATCCTCGTCCCTGGACCCCCGGGCCCTCGGACCCGCCGAATCCCTACATCGCCTTTGCGGCAATTTCGGGCAAGAGGTTCCGGGCCAGCGATCTTGCGATATGGTCAATTGCGAGCGCGTCCTCGACGCTTGCGGGCTCGCGCAAGGCCCCCTGCCGGTGCGCCGCCTCCAAGGTGGCTTCGACCAGGGCCGGAATGCCCGGAAACGGCAGCCGCTCGGCGATGAATTCCGCGACCGCGACCTCGTTGGCCGCATTGAGCACGGTCGGCGCGCCGTTCCCGGCCTCGAGCGCCCGGCGCGCGAGGGATAACGCCGGAAATCGCTGAACGTCCGGCGCCTCGAAGGTCAATGTGGCGATTCGCGCGAGATCGAGCCGCGGCCCGGGTCCCTCGATCCGCGTCGGCCAAGCCAGGCAATGGGCGATCGGGATCCGCATGTCCGGCGGACCGAGCTGGGCAATCACCGAGCCGTCGCGAAATTCGACCAGCCCGTGAACGATCGATTGGGGATGCACCACCACATCGATGCCGGCGGATTCCATGGCGAACAAGTGGTGCGCCTCGATGAGCTCCAGACCTTTGTTCATCAACGTGGCGGAATCGATGGTGACCTTGGGTCCCATCGACCAATTGGGATGCTTGAGGGCCTGAGGTGCGGAACGGTCCGCCCGAGGCGGTGAGCACCAGCCGAACCACGTCCTCGCGCCGGCCTGCGCCCAACGCCTGGAACAGCGCATTGTGCTCCGAGTCGACCGGGAGCACCCTGGTACCTTTCTGCGCGGCCCGGCGCATGAACAACGCGCCGGCACAGACGAGGCATTCCTTGTTGGCGAGCGCAACCGTTCTGCCCCGCTCGACCGCGGCGAGCGTCGGCTCGAGCCCGGTTGCCCCGGCGATTGCCGCCATGACCCAATCGGCGGGGCGCCGAGCCGCCTCGATCATGGCCGCCGGGCCTGCCGCCGCTTCGATCCCGCTCCCGGCAAGATCCTCCTTGAGGTCCGCATAGGCGCCATCGTGCGCCACCGCCGCGAAGCGTGCATCGAGCTCGCGCGCGATCCGCGCCAACGCCCGTCCATTGCGGTTGGCGCTGACCGCCTCGACCCGGTAGCGCGAGGGGTTGCGCTTGAGCAGATCGATGGTGCTCGCGCCGATGGATCCGGTGGCCCCCAGGATCGTCACGCTGCGGGGAGCGGCCATGGCCATGGGCGCGGTTCGGGCACGCAGGACAGGCTCGATCATCGACTCACCAAATCAGCAATCCGCGCGCGGGGGCATCGAAGCCGCCGCGCGCCAGCCCGAGCAAGGTTGCAACCGCCGCCGCGGCGACGAAGCCATCGAGCCGATCCATGAGGCCACCGTGACCCGGAATGAGCTCGCTGGCGTTTTTGGCGCCGAAACGGCGCTTGAGCGCCGATTCCAGCAGATCTCCGGCCTGGGCCGCCAACGACAGTGCGGCGCACACCAGCGCGAGCGTAACAAGATGGTCGATCCCAGCCAGCGCCGATAGGCCGGAACCCACGGCGACGGCCGCTACGGCACCTCCCACCGCGCCGGACCAGGTTTTTTTCGGGCTCACCGCAGGCCACAGCTTCGGCCCCGCAAGCGCACGCCCTACGAAATACGCCATCACGTCGGTTGTCCACACCACCCCGAACAGCAGCATCAGCGCCACGAAGCCGAACTCGGCATCGCCGCGCAGCACGGCCGGCGCCGCCAGCACGGCTCCGGCATAAACGCCGCCCGCCAGAATCCACGCTGGCCTGCCGTTGCCGGCAAGACCCGCAATCGCGATCGCACCCAGCGCCAGCACGGCGAGGCCAGCGCCCGGAAAGCTTAGCCCGAAAAGGACCGCCGCGCTCAGGAAAGCCGCGGCGCCGGCGGCCACAATGGGCGTTCGCCTGGGCTCGCCCACCAGCGCCGTCCACTCCCACAGGATGACCGCCGCCGCCAGCCCCCAGACCGCGAGGAACGGCGGACCTCCGAGGTAGGCCGAGCCGATCGCCAGCGGCACCAGCACCAGGGCGGAGCCGACGCGGAGGCAGAGCTCGCAACCGCCGACCCCGGTTCGGAGCCAAGCGCCGAGTTGCCCGCCGCCATTCTCGGCTCGGACCATGCTCAGGACCCGGTGCGCGCGATCAGCCCGCCGAACCTGCGCTCGCGCTGTCGATATTCTGCGATCGCGTGCTCGAGCGCCGCACCGTCGAAATCCGGCCAATAGATCGGGAGAAACACGAATTCGCTGTAGGCGGCCTGCCACAGCAGAAAATTGGAGAGCCGTTGCTCGCCGCTGGTGCGGATCACGAGGTCGGGATCGGGCAGGTCGGGCGCGTCGAGATAGCTGCCGATGAGTTCCGCCGTCACCTCGGCGGGCGCTCGGCTCCCGCGGGCGACTTCCTCGGCGATCCGCTGGGCGGCGCGCGCGATCTCCTGGCGGCCGCCGTAATTGAAGGCCACCACCAGGGTCAGGCCGCGATTGCCCGCGGTGAGCGCTTCGGCTTCCTCCAGGAGGCGGCGGATTTCCGGGTCGAGGCTGTCGCGCTCGCCGATGATTCGCACCAGCACGCCGTTCTCGTGCAGCTCGGCGAGATCATTGCGGATGAACCGGCGCAACAGCCCCATGAGCTCCCGGACTTCGGCCGGGGGACGCAACCAGTTTTCCGAACTGAAGGAGAAAATGGTCAAGATCCGGATGCCGAGCTCGCCGGCGGCGCGCACGGTGCGCCGCAGCGCTTCGACCCCGCGCCGATGCCCTTCGGCGCGAGGCAGCCCGCGCGCAGCCGCCCAGCGGCCGTTGCCGTCCATGATGATGGCAACATGTCGGGGCGCACCGAAGCGGGCGGTCAGAGAGGTCGGCGCCTTGGCGTGGGGCATGAGTTTCGGGCCTATACCCTGCTCCCTAGACGGTCAGGATTTCCTTTTCTTTCACCGCGAGCGCGTGATCGACTTCGGCAATGGCCTGATCGGTCGCCTTCTGGACCTGATCGGCGTCGCGCTCGTGGTCGTCCTTGCTGATCTTGTGGTCCTTCTCGAGCTTCTTGAGGACGTCGAGGCCGTCCCGGCGCACGTGGCGTACCGCCACGCGGGCGGTTTCGGCGTATCGATGGGCCACTTTGACGAGCTCCTTGCGACGCTCCTCGTTGAGCTCGGGGATGCGAAGGCGCAGCACCTGGCCCTCGGTCGCCGGATTGAGCCCGAGATTGGCATTGATGATCGCGCGCTCCACCGCCGATACCATCGATTTGTCCCATACTTGAACGGTGAGGAGGCGCGGTTCCGGCACGCTGATCGTGGCCAGCTGATTGAGCGGCATATGGGTGCCGTAGGCTTCGACGTGAACGGGTTCGAGCAGGCCCGGCGAGGCGCGGCCGGTCCGCAGTCCTCCCAGCTCCGCTTTGAGCACCTGGATCGCGCCTTGCATTCGCCGTTTGAGCTCGGCGAGATCGTGTGTCGCGGTTGCCATTGCTGCCTCTCGAATAAGCCGGTCGGGCGCTGCTGCGACCGTCGCCCTTACCCGCCAAATAGCGTCGCGGCGGTCAGCCGACGAGCGTCGCGCGTCCCTTTCCCGCCAGCACGGCCGCGACCGCGCCCGGCTCGCGGATGGAGAAGACGATGATAGGGATACGGTTTTCGCGGGCAAGCGCGAACGCCGTGGCATCCATGACCTTGAGGTCGCGCTCGATCGCCTCCTGGTGGGTGAGCCGCTCGAACCGGCGGGCGCTCGCGTCCTTCTTCGGATCGGCGCTGTAGACGCCGTCGACATTGGTCGCCTTGAGCACCGCCTCGCCGTCCAATTCGCTGGCGCGCAGCACCGCCGCCGTATCGGTGGTGAAGAACGGATTGCCGGTGCCCGCGGCCAGCAGCACGATCCGCGTCTTGCCGAGATGCCTGAGCGCCCGCTGACGCGAATAGGTTTCGCACACACTCGGCATCGCCAGCGCGGAGAGCGTGCGCGCCGGCGCACCGGCGCGTTCGATCGCCGCCTCGAGCACCAGCGCATTCATCACGGTCGCCAGCATGCCGAGCGCATCGCCGGTCACCCGCGAAACTCCGTTCGCGGAGACCTCGACCCCGCGGAACATGTTGCCGCCGCCCACCACCACCCCGAGCGAAGTTCCGAGCGCGCGCGCGGCGACGAGATCGGCCGCCAGGCGATCGACCGTCGCCTGGCGAATTCCGAAGCCCTCGTTGCCCGTGAGCGCCTCGCCGGACAACTTGACGATCACGCGTCGATAGACCGGCTGCCCCATGGGCCAAAGCTCCGTCCGCTCGATCCATGCCGAACCGGCGGTGGATCGCGCCGCGGCCAAGTCTAGTCGTGAGTCGGCGGTTTCTCGATGCCTTCGCCGAGCGCGTAGCGCACGAATCCCCCGATCTTGATGGGCGCGCCGATCTTGCCCTCGGCTTCCTTCAGGGCCTGGGTCACGCTCTTGCCGGGATCGTGAATGTAATCCTGGTCGAGCAGGCAGGCCTCTTTGTAAAAAGTCTTGAGGCCGGAATCGACGATCTTCTCGATGACGTTCGCGGGCTTGCCCTGGGCCTGAAATTTTTCCGCCAGCACCGCGCGCTCGCGGGCGATCACCGCCGGATCGAGCCCGGCGGCGTCGAGCGCCTGCGGGCTCGTCGCAGCCACGTGCATGGCGAGCTTTCGCCCGAAGCCGGCAAGCTCGCCCGTGTCGCCGGCGGATTGCAGAGAGACCAGCACCCCGATTCTGCCGAGCCCTTCGGCGATTGCGCCGTGGACATAGCTTGCCACCACCCCGCGATCGACGGAGAGTGAGGCGGCGCGCCGGAGCGTCATGTTTTCCCCGATGGTGGCGATGGCCGAAGCGATCGCCTCGCCGATGGTGCCGCGGCCGGCGTGGGCCGCCTTGATCGCCTCGACATCGGCGCCGGCCTTGAGCGCGGCCTGGGCGATCATCTTCACCAGGCCCTGGAAATGATCGTTGCGGGCGACGAAATCCGTCTCGGAATTGACCTCGACCAGAATGCCCTTGCTCGGCGCGAGCGCCACGCCGACCAGGCCCTCGGCGGCGACGCGGCCGGCTTTCCTTGCCGCTTTCGCCAGTCCCTTCTTGCGCAGCCAATCGACCGCGGCCTCGATATTGCCCTCGGTCTCGGTCAGCGCCCCCTTGCAGTCCATCATGCCGGCCCCGGTCTTCTCCCGGAGCTCTTTCACCATCTGCGGGGTGACATTCGCCATGGCTATTTCCTCGAGCGGATGACGGCAGCTGCCGGAAGACGCGAAGCCGCCCTCACTCGGCCGTGAACTGCTTGGCCTGGGCGATCCATCCCTCGACCCTGCCGGGAAGCCCGACTTCTTCGCCGATCTTGCGGGCATCCTCGGGATCGAACTCCGCGATTTGCCAGAAATGGAAGATGCCGAGGTCGTTGAGCATCTTCTCGATCGCCGGCGATACGCCCGTGAGCTTCTTGAGGTCGTCGGCGACCCCGCGCGGACCGGACAGCGGCTGGAACCCGCCGCGCGCCGGCTCCGGCGGCGCCTCCTCGAGGATCGGCTTCTCGGCCGCGCCGAGATCGACGCCGAGCTCGCCTTGCGCCCGCGAGATCCCGTCGATCGCCGCCTTGGCCACGAGATCGCAATAGAGCGTGATCGCCCGGGCCGCGTCGTCGTTTCCGGGCACCGGAAAGCCGATCCCGTCCGGGTTGCTGTTGGTATCGACCACGGCCGCCACCGGAATGTTGAGGCGGCGCGCCTCGTTGATCGCGATGTCTTCCTTGTTGGTGTCGACCACGAACATGAGGTCGGGCAAGCCGCCCATGTCCTTGATGCCGCCGAGCGCCCGATCGAGCTTGTCCTTCTCGCGGCTGAGCGTGAGCCGCTCTTTCTTGGTGTAGACCTGGGCCTCGCCGGAGCCGAGCATCTCCTCGAGCTTGCGCAGCCGGTGAATCGAACGGGAGATCGTCTTCCAGTTCGTCAGCGTGCCGCCGAGCCACCGGGAGTTCACGTAATATTGCGCCGAGCGCTTGGCCGCATCGGCGATCGCGTCCTGCGCCTGGCGTTTGGTCCCGACGAACAGGATGCGCCCGCCGCGGGCGACCGTGTCGCTGATGGCTTCCAGCGCGCGGTGAAGCATCGGCACCGTCTGGGCGAGGTCGATGATGTGGATGTTGTTGCGGGTGCCGAAGATGAATTCCGCCATCTTCGGGTTCCAGCGGTGGGCCTGATGGCCGAAATGGACGCCAGCCTCCAACAGCTGGCGCATCGAATACTCGGGCAGCGCCATGTCATTCTCCGGTTTGAACCGCCGCAGACCCGTAAGCTCCTGCCCGACTGTAAGATCGGCGGGAACCACCGGATTGGCCGAAGGCCTTGGTCCGCGTGTGGGATGGGCGCGCTTATAGCGGCGCAGGATACCGGATGCAAGCTTCGCGGGGGCAAGCTCCGACGAGAGAGCCGCGGAGCGAGCGGAGATCGGGCGGATCGAGATTTCCCCAATAAAAGCCCGGGTCTGCTTGCCCTCCAAATCCGCGCAGACTACAAATTTTTATAGAACCGCCGCTAGAAACACAAGTTTCAGTTGTGTCCTCGGTCTCCGGTTATCGCCGACAAGGGGGAGACGGCAAAGTGACGCCGACGACGATCGCCTGGTCCGCCGCATTGGTCTGCGTGGTGTTCTCGGCACGCATGGCGGACGGGTTCCTGCGCGCGAGCCCGAGACTGTTCACGGTGATGGCGTTGTTTGCATGCAATTGGGCGGTGCTGCTGCCCTACTACGGAATGCCTGCGAACGTGCCGAGGCCCGAGCTGCTTTCCGCACTGGGAGGGTTCTTGTCCATCTATGCGGGCGGTCTGCTGATGCTCCACGCCCATCAGCCGCACGGGCCGGCGCCGGATGTCGTGACGTGGCAGGTCATCGGCGTGAATCTGCTCCTCCTCGTCGCCGCGGAATCCGCGTTGGCAATCCCCGGCCCGCAAGGCGCGCATCTCTTCGGATTGTCGCATCATCAGACCGAGCTCGCCGTCGGGCTGGTTCTCGTCGTCACCGGATTTGTGGCGATCGCCAAGGGGGTGAAGGACTTCGCCGGCACCTTGGCGTTCTGCGTGCTTGCGCTGATTCTCGCGGGCTATGCGGCGCTCGAAGTCAAGTTTGCCTGGCAGCAATGGGAAAACCCGGAAACGACGACGATCCCGGACCTTTATTTGTACGTGTTCGCGGCCGCCAAAGTCCTTTACACCCTGACGTTCGGAAGCATCGTCGCCTACAAGGGCATGACCGATCAGGATCGCACGGATCCCGCAACTGGACGCCGCCGAATCGGCCATTGGATCCTGCTGTTCCTGCACATCCGGCATCCCCACCATCACAGCGCCTGACCACCGCTGCATCAGTATTTGTTAGCTCGTCATGCGCGGGCTCGACCCGCGCATCCATGCGGCCTTTCCGGTTCCGGCAGCGCGCATGGATTGCCGGGTCATCCCCGGGCTCTCTTGTGGCACGTGCCAATCGAGTTGATAACCCGGGGGCGGCAATGACGAAGGAGAGGTGTATTTCGACTCACAGCGCCTGAACGTCGACCACGCCGGGCACCGCCTTGATGGCGCCGCAGATCTGCGGGGACACCTGTCGGAGTTCGCTACGGCTCCACAGCTCTGGGCGAAAGCGTCCCGCAATCGGACCGCAGCCGCAGCCGCAGCGTCGGTACAGAACCACGGCCCCTCAGCTGGTTGCCAGGCTTGGAAAAGAAAAATTCCACCGAAGAGGCACAGCTACGGGTCCTGCGAGTCCGCACAGCTACGAGTACGAGTCCGATGGCGCGTCGGACACGAGGGATCACTCAAACTTTCCAGGATCAAATTCATTTCGGACGGCCAAGGTATCCGTACGACGGAGAAGTTCAGTAATTCGCCTCATCCGGCCATCAATCCAATTGCGTATATTATTCTTTGGCGACCCATCGCCATAGAAAACATATCCATAGCTATCCAAGAACAGCGCCGCCTCTCCATCGCCGTACGCTGAAGCAATCAAGTTGTGTGTCTTTTCACCCCAGGTATTGGCATCCTTTTCGGCTCGGTCTACGTCCTTATCGTTCTGCTCTCGCATCAGCATATCACCAGAAGTCATTGCTCGTCCAAGTAGGTCTTTGACCCTTTTTCTTTTCGATCTTTGCTCTGCGGTGTCAACTCTGCTTGTCGCCGATTCAAATTCGGTAATGGCTGCGCGATACCACGCGAAACCAATGTCGAGACTGTGGTGAGAAGCGCAAGGAAGGCGGCAAGCGCGCCGCCCGTGAACCAATATTGAATGGCCGGCATAGTTACACCACGTTCGGCAGATCTGCGCAGCGCGCGTCCCACGGGTCCATCTCATTCTTACTCGAGCCTGCCGGGCAATCGCCCACCTCTGCGCCGGCCTATGCGCGGCGCCGCGCATCACAGCGCCTGAACGTCGACGACGCCCGGCACCGCCTTGATGGCCCCGCAGATCTGCGGCGAGACCTTGAATTTCCCCGGCAGGCGCACTTCGACTTCGGTGGCGCCGTCCTCGAGGATCAGGATCATGCTCACCTCGCCGTCGCCCTTGGGCTCGAGCCTGCGCGCGATGCCTTCGAGCGGCGCGTCGGAGCGCACGAACACCCGCAAGGCCCGCTGCATCTTCTCCGCCGCCTGGTCGAGCGGCTCGACCGATTGGATGCGCACGCGCAGGTCGTCGCCCTGAACCTCGGCCCCGACGAGGAGGAGCACCGCCGCGCCCGGCTCGAGCAGGTCGCGGTATTGCTGCAGCCCTTCGGCGAAGATCACGGCTTCGTACTGGCCGGTCGGGTCCGACAGCCCGACGATGGCCATGCGGTTTCCGGTGGTCTTGGCCCGGCGCTCGGTCTTGCTCACCACGGTGCCGGCCAGCCGTCCGGCGCTCGCGCCGGCTTTGACCGCGCGCGAGAACTCGGCCCAGGACTGGACCCGCAAGCGCTGCAGCGCCGGGCCGTAATCGTCGAGCGGATGCCCGGTGAGGAAGAAGCCGATCGCGTCATATTCCTTCTGCAATCGCTCGGTCG
>WNGE01006122.1_pt1 | contig 28665 bp, 30 predicted proteins | sample 5400651 | NCBI WGS metagenome assembly WNGE01 (sample SAMN13153370, study PRJNA577476) | soil metagenome | isolation source: 60 cm soil or saprolite under grassland replicate 2 | place: USA:California | collected 2016-06-15 | reverse complement strand
TTGATAACCCTGCGGAATGCTCAGGTCCGCCGCATCTCCTGGGTCCGTGGGGTTCGGCCGGTTCGGGGGCGGTAAGAGTGGCCTCCTCATGACGCCGCTCCCGACCGGCCACCTTGCTTATGGGCGGCTCGGCTTAATTTCACAGCCAAATTGAGCAAAAATACGCGAGGGCCGCGCGCGCCTCCGGCACGCTGCGCCGTCACTTGATCTTGGATTCGCGGAACTCGACGTGCTTCTTGGCGACCGGGTCGTATTTCTTCTTCACCAGCTTGTCGGTCATGGTGCGCGAATTCTTTCGTGTCACATAATAGAAACCGGTGTCGGCGCTGGACACCAGCTTCACTTTGATGGTGGTGGCTTTCGCCATAGTAAGCCTCGATCGCGTTGCGTTGCGCGCACCGTACCCGCGCCGCGGTCAATGTCAATGCGTTCGCCGCCTCACAACATTTCGCGCCGGAAGCGGCCGCGCGGCATGCTGTAGAAGGGAACCGGCAGCTCGTGCGCAAAGCCGTCGGCAATGCGCGCATCGAGCTCTTCCAGCATCACGCCAGTGACCGCCGGCATGTCGAGTTCTTTCGCCTGCGCGAGGGGCATCCAAACGAGCTCGACCAGCTCGGCGTTGGGGCCGGTCACGCCCTCGATGCGATGCGCGATCGCGCTCGCATCCATGGTGAAGAAGCGCGCGTCGAAACGGCGCGGGCGGCCGGGCGGGGTGATGGCGCGGCCGATGAGATGCAATTCGCCGAGATCGGGGAGGAGGTTGGCCTCGGCGAACGCCTTCCACGGTCCGCGCGGGACCTCGGTTGCTTGGCCGCGCACGCCGAGCAGGAGACCCGTCTCCTCGAATGTCTCGCGAATGGCGGCGAGCGCGAACGCGCGCGCCTTCGCCGCGGTCGGCCGCTGAAGCCGCTTCATCAGGTGCGCCTCGGTGTGTGGATGAAGCGTGCGCGCAACCGGCATGTGGCGGTCGGCCGGATCGACCCGGCCGCCGGGAAAGACGAATTTCCCCGGCATGAATTTGTGGCCGTGATGGCGCTTGCCGAGCAAGACCTTGGGCACGCGCCCAGAGCGATCGACGAGGATCAAAGTCGCCGCATCCTTTGGCCGCACATAGGGCGAGGATAGATCGCGCTCGACCTCGTTCATCCGTTTGACGAAGCGGGCCATGCGCTCGAGGCGCTGCGCGACCACGTCGCTCATTGCCTTCCCATCCGCGCGCGCCGTGGGCGGTTTCCGGATGGCGCACGGGTCGAATGCTCGCGCCGCATCGACCGCCGGCCGGCGACGTTGTGACGGCCCTCGGAGAGAAGCTCGAATCGCAGCGCGCCGGCGACCGGCGCGGCCTCGACGAGCCGCACGGTGACGGCATCGCCGAGGCGGTAGGTCTCGCCGCTACGCGTGCCGATGAGCGCATGGCGGTCTTCGTGGTAGCGGAAATAATCGGCGCCGATGGTGCGCGCGGGAATGAATCCGTCGGCCCCGGTATCGTCGAGCTTGACGAATAGGCCAGCACGGGTGGCGCCCGAGATGTGGCCGGCAAACGTTGCGCCGATGCGATCGGCGAGGAAATGCGCGAGCAGGCGGTCGAAAGTCTCGCGTTCGGCCTTCATGGCGCGGCGCTCGGCGGCCGAAATTTGCGCGCCGATCTCGCCAAGCGCGGCGAGGTCCTGCTCCGGCGGCAGGCTGCCGTCGCCGAGCCGCAACGCGCGGATGAGGCCGCGATGCACGATGAGGTCGGCATAGCGACGGATCGGCGAGGTGAAATGGGCGTAGCGGCGCAGGTTGAGCCCGAAATGCCCATAGTTCTCCGCCGCGTATTCGGCCTGCGCCTGCGTGCGCAGCACCACCTCGTTGACGAGCTTCTCAACGTCCCGGCCCTTCACGCGTGCGAGGATGCGGTTGAAATGCTCCGCCCGCAGCGCGCCGCCCTTCGAAAACGAAATGTCGAGGCTTTGCAGGAACTCGCGCAGCGCATTCACCCGCTCGGGGTCGGGCTCGTCGTGCACGCGATAGACCAGCGGCACGCGCGCGCGCTCGAGCGTCTCCGCCGCCGCCACGTTCGCGAGGATCATGAATTCCTCGATCAGCCGATGGGCGTCGAGGCGCTCCGGCGTCATCACGCGATCCACCGTGTTATGGGCGGTGAGCACGATCTTGCGTTCGGGAAGATCGAGATCGAGCGGCGCGCGCGCATCGCGGGCGCGCTTGACCGCGCGATAGGCGGAGTAAAGCGGCTCGAGGACGGACGCCAGCAGCGGCCCGGTGGTTTCGTCCGGCCAACCGTCGATTGCGGCCTGCGCCTGCACGTAGCTGAGCCGGGCTGCCGAGCGCATGAGCACGCGGTGAAAGCTGTGGGAACGCTTGCGGCCGTCGGCGCCCACGACGATCCGGACGCCAAGCGCCGCGCGGTCTTCGCCAGGCCGCAGCGAGCAAAGGTCGTTGGAAATGCGCTCGGGCAGCATCGACACGACGCGGTCGGGGAAATACACCGAATTGCCGCGGATGAGCGCCTCGCGGTCGAGCGCGGAGCCGGGCCGCACGTAGTGGGCGACGTCGGCGATGGCGACCGTGATCACGAAGCCGCCGGGATTGTTGGGATCGTCGTCGCGCACGGCGTGCACGGCGTCGTCGTGGTCCTTGGCGTCCGCCGGATCGATGGTGACGAGCGGCAGCGTGCGCCAGTCCTCGCGGCCGGCAAGCCGCGCCGGCTTTGCCGCTTCCGCTTCCGCGATTGCTGTGGGGGGAAAGACGTGCGGGATCGAATGGGCGTGAATAGCGATCAGGCTGATCGCGCGCTCGCTCACAAGCGAGCCGAGCCGTTCCGTCACGCGCGCGCTGGGGAGTCCATAGCCGCTTCGCCGTGCCGCGACCTCGACCGCCACCAGGTCGCCGTCGCGCGCGTCGCCGCCGGCGCCCGGCGGGATCGCAAGCTCGCGGCCGAGCTCTTTCTTGTTGATCGGCGCAAGGCGGCCGCCGCCGCCCGGCGCCGCGCGGAAAATGCCGAGCACGCGCTGCCGGCCACGATCGATGAGCTTGATGACCCGCCCGCTGTAGCGGATCGCATCGTCCTTCTCGCCGCTCTCCTCGACCCGCAGCAGCGTGCGATCGCCGACGCCGGCAACCTCGCTCGGCCGCGCGCGGCGCGGAATGCGCACGCGAATCCGCGGAGCGGGGCCGTGTTCGGCCTCGTCCCATTCGCTCGGCAGCGCGATCAGCTCGCCGTCGGCATCGCGCGCGGTGATGTCGCTGAGCACGACGTGGGGCAGACTGCCGGGGTGATGCAGCTTCTTGCGCCGGCGTTCGATCAAGCCCGCGTCGGCAAGCTGGCGCAGCATGCGCTTGAGGATCGCGCGGTCGGCATTCTTCAAGCCGAAGGCGCGCGCGACCTCGCGGGTGCCGATCTTACCGGGTGCTTGGCGGATGAAGGCGAGCAGGTCGTCTTTGGAGGGAAATGAAGGCTTCTTATGGGGGCTTTTCACGAAAATAAAATCCGCGAGCGAAACTCGCTTATGCTTTGAGATATGGGTGCGAACGACTGGCTTTGCCAGTCATGGGTTGGGAAATCAAGCTAGGGTGGGCAAAATCGCTTGCCGAGGCAAGGCAGTTCGCATTGGTGTCGCCGAGCGATTTTGCCCACGCTACCTGTCGCGATCACTGATCCCTGGTTTTGCGTGGCGATTCCTTTGTCCCTTTTGCGGGTGGCTTGGCGGCCTTTTTAGACTCAGCTTTGCGCGCGGGATCGCGCGGTTTGGTGGCGGCGCGCTTTCTGCCGCCGCCGCGCGCGCTCCTGGCCTCCAACAGGCCGAGGGCCTGCTCGAGCGTAATCGAGTCCGGGCTGAGGTGCGCGGGCAACGTGGCATTGACCCCGTCATGGCTGGCATAGGGCCCGTAGCGTCCGGTCTTGACTACGATGGGGCCGCCCTTGTCGGGGTGCTCGCCGAGCGAGCGGCCGGGTTCGCCGCCGCGGCGACCTTTTTGTCCCCGCTTCGCGCGCTTCTCCTCGATCAGTGCTACGGCGCGGTTGAGCCCGATGGTGAGCACATCGTCCCCGGTGGTGAGATTGGCGTAGGTCTTGCCGTGCTGCACATAGGGCCCGAAGCGGCCCACGCCGGCGATGATCGGTTCGCCGTCGTCGGGATGCTTACCGACCTCGCGCGGCAGCGAGAGGAGCCCGAGCGCGCGGTCGAGTTCGACGTCGTCGGCGGAGAGGCCTTTCGGCAGGGCGGCGCGTTTGGGCTTCTCGCCGTTGGTTGTTTCGCCAAGCTGGATATACGGTCCGAACCGGCCCGAGCGTAGCGTTACTTCAAGCCCGGTCGCTGGATCCTCCCCGAGCTTTTTCATCCCGTTCTCGGGGGCGCCGTTGCCATTGCTCGGCGCGAGCTGGCGCGTATAGCGACACTCCGGGTAATTGCTGCAGCCGATGAAGCCGCCGAACTTGCCGAGCTTGAGCGAGAGCCGGCCGGTTTCGCAGCTCGGGCATTTGCGCGGATCGGCGCCGTCCGGGCGCGGCGGAAAGAGATGCGGCGCCAGCATCTCGTCGAGCGTGTCGATCACCTGGGCGACCCGCAGCTCCTTGATGTCGCCGACGGCGGCGGTGAATTCGCGCCAGAAATCCCGCAGCAGATCGCGCCAGGCGATCTCGTTGTTGGAAATGCGGTCAAGCTGCTCCTCGAGTCCCGCGGTGAAATCGTATTCCACGTAGCGGGCGAAGAAGCTTTTTTGGCCAGGCTCTCGCCAGCGCTCATCTCCGGAAGACGGCGGCCGTCCTCGTCGCTCGCCGTGTCGTCTTCGCCTTCCTGGTAGAGCGTGAGGAAGCCGTCGAACTTCACGACTGTTCCGGTCGCACGCAGATCGATGATGCGGCCGGCGGCGGCGGCGGTGATATCCGCCGTGGTCCGCTCGAGTTCGGCGGATTCCATCTGGCTCGCCAGCATGCGCAGCCAGATGAGTTCGTAAAGCCGCGCCTGGTCGTGATCGAGAAACGACCTCACCTCGCGCGGGCGGCGCCCGGGGTCGGTCGGCCGGATCGCCTCGTGCGCCTCTTGCGCGTTCTTCGTTTTGGCCTGGTACTGGCGAGGCGAGGGGGGCACATAGTCCTTGCCGTAATCGGTGCCGATCAGGCGGCGCGCGGCGGAGAGGGCCTCTTCCGCGACGTCGACGCCGTCGGTTCGCATATACGTGATGAGGCCGACGGTGTCGCCGTCGATATCGACGCCCTCGTAGAGGCGTTGCGCGACGCGCATCGTGTGCGCGGGCGCAAAGCCGAGCTTGCGGCTCGCCTCCTGCTGCAAGGTCGAGGTGGTGAACGGCGGCGGCGGGTTGCGCCGCGCGGGCTTGGCCTCGACATTGGCGACGGTGAAGTTCGCATCCTCCAGCGCCCGCTTGAAGGCTTCCGCCTCGGGGCCGGAGCCGATGTCGAGCCGCTGGATTTTCTGCCCGTCGGCGCCGACGAGGCGGGCTTCGAATTCCTCGCCGCGCGGCGTGGCAAGGGTGGCCACCAGCGACCAATATTCGCGCGGGACGAATTTCTCGATTTCGAGCTCGCGGTCGCAGACGAGCCGCAGCGCCACCGACTGCACCCGCCCGGCCGAGCGCGCGCCGGGAAGCTTGCGCCACAGCACCGGCGAGAGCGTGAAGCCCACGAGGTAGTCGAGCGCGCGGCGGGCGAGATAGGCGTCAACCAGGGCGCTGTCGATCTTGCGCGGGTGCTTCATGGCGTCGAGCACCGCTTGCTTGGTGATGGCGTTGAACACCACCCGCTCGACCGTCTGCTGCTTCAGCGCGCGCTTCTCCTTCAGGACTTCGAGCACATGCCAGGAGATCGCCTCGCCCTCGCGATCGGGGTCGGTGGCGAGGATGAGCTTGTCCGCCCCCTTGAGCGCGCGGGCAATGTCGTTGAGGCGCTTCTGGGACTTGTCGTCGACCTCCCAGATCATGCGGAAATTGTGCTCGGGATCGACCGATCCGTCCTTGGCCGGCAAGTCGCGCACGTGCCCGAACGAGGCCAACACCTCGTAGCCCGAGCCAAGGTAGCGGTTTATCGCCTTCGCCTTGGCCGGAGACTCGACGACAACGATTTTCATGTAATTCCAAAGAGTTGAAAGGAGAGCAGGGAGCCGGTCCGCCGGAATCGGGCGCCCTTGTCGCGGCGAAACATGGGGATGTCAACCCTCGCTGTCAAACCGAGGGCCTGGAGAGGCGCGCGCCCGAAGGCGCACGATAGGGGTTGCGTAGCGCTGAATGCCGCCACTGGGCACAACCGTTTTATGGTGAAAAGCTAGTCGCTTGCGTGGAAATGCAGAGATTATGTATCAAGCGCTGGCTGGCGGTGTTCGGCCGTGCCGCCAACGATCTTCGGCCGTGGCCTCCACCGTCAGCGCATGCGTGAGATTCGCGGACCCGGCCGTGAGCATTCCCGCCGTTGCCGGAAAGTCACATCGCGGGCTTTTCCGCCTGACGTAACGCAACAAGCCCCAATTCCACCGCCGTCGGCGTGGACAGTTCCGCACCTGGAACCCACAGCGCCGTGGGTTCGGTTGGGGGGATAGGGCCATGTGGATCATCTGGTACATCGGAATGATGGCGTCGCTGCGGGCGATGGGGTTCGCGCCGAACTTGGTGCCGATACGGACCGACGAGGATCGGAAGCCTTTCGGCGATATGTGAGTCGTTCCGGGCTCGCTTACTACGTTCGGGAATCGGACTGACCAGGGGAAGCTCACAGCAGCGACACCAGCGCGCCGCCGTGGCGCTCGAGCCGGCCGGCCAGCTCCAACTCGAGCAGCACCACGCGTACGATCGCGGGCGAGCTTCCGGACAACCGCACCAGATCGTCGATCGGCACGGGGGTCGGACCGAGCAACCCGATGATGCGTGTGCGCTCGGCGGCGCCGGGTTCGGCGCCAGGTGCCGGCGCTTCCGGCTCCTCAGCGCGAAGTTCAACCTGCGCGCCCAGGATCGGGCGCAGCACCCCGATCACGTCCGCCGCATCGCTAACCAGCGTTGCGCCCTGCTTGATCAAGTCGTTCGTGCCTTCCGCGCGCGGATCGAGCGGCGAGCCCGGCACCGCGAAAACCTCGCGCCCTTGTTCGAGCGCGAAGCGAGCGGTGATCAGCGAGCCCGAGCGCTTGGCCGCCTCCACGACCACAATGCCGGCGCAGAGCCCTGAAATGAGCCGATTGCGGCGCGGAAAGTCGCGCGCGCGAGGCTCGTGCCCGAACGGCATTTCGGACACCAGGGCGCCGTGCGCCAGGATAGCCTCGGCAAGCTCGGTGTGCTCGCGCGGATAGATATGGTCGTGGCCGCCGGCGAGCACGGCGATCGTGCCGGTGGCGAGAGTCGCGCGATGGGCGGCCGCGTCGATGCCGCGCGCGAGCCCGGAGACGATTGCGAGTCCGGCGGCGCCTAGATTGCGCGCGAGCCCCTCGGCAAAGCGCATGCCCGCGGCTGATGCATTGCGTGCGCCCACAATGGCGACCGCGGGCGCCTTCAGCGCGGCGGCGTTGCCGCGCACGGCCAAGAGCGGCGGAGCATCGTCGATCATCTGCAGGCGGCGCGGGTAATCGGGCTCGCCCAGCGCGACAAAGGTCACGCCGAGGGCGTGCGCCGCCGTGAGCTCGCGCTCGGCGTCCTCGCGGGAGGAGATGCGCGGAGGGCCCTTCGCGCCGCCGCGGCGGGCGAGATCGGGGAGCGCAGCCAGCGCGGCGCGTGCCCCGCCATAATGGTTGATGAGCGTGCGGAAGGTGCGCGGGCCGACATTGTCGCTGCGGATGAGGCGCAGCCAATCGAGGCGCTGCTCGTCGCTGAGCCGCACGCTCTTGGTTGCTTCACCCACCTCGCGCCCCGGCCAGCCAGCACCGCTGTAGCATCGCCGATGTGGTCAAGAGGGACAACCCGGATTGCGCGGAATGTCTATCCGTATCCCGTTGACGAGCCGCGCAAAGCAAAGTGAGATAACGTTCGGCCAGCGCCTCGCGACAATCGCTCGATTGGAGCAGCCAAAATGGACACCACTCCGATGAAGCTTGCCGTTGTTGTGATGATCCTGTCCCTCTGCTCTTCCGCGGCCTTCGCCCAGCAGCAAGTAGGATCGTCCGCGCTCTCCTCAAGCGCCACGACCGGCCGGCAAGGGCAGTCGCCTCCACTGACTTTTCCTCCGCCGAGCGCCACAATACGAGTGATCGGAACTCCGGCCGTCCAACCGTCTCGCGGACTAGGAATAGAATGCACGCCGGTCGAGCAAGCAATTGTCGGCGTGATTATCGGCCCGACCGATCTTTGCGATCGCTAGGGGACCAGAGTCTTCCGATCGGATTGAATCGCCGTCATGCCCGCGCTTGTCGCGGGCATCCACGTCTTCTTTGCGGCTTGATACTGCAGGTGAAAAACGTGGATGCCGGAACAAGTCCGGGGATGACCTAAAGGCGCCATCCGCCGAACGTCACGCGCCAGAGGACGCGCCGATCTTGTGCTCGGTGCCTTTGACGAGGCGCGCGATGTTGGCGCGGTGCATGATCCATAGCAGCGCGGTCAGCAAAGCGAACAGCACCGCCTCCGGCTGCTCGCCCATGAGCCACAGTGCAAACGGCGTCGCCGCGCTCGCCAGGAGCGCGGCGAGCGAGGAATAGCGGGTCAGCGCCGCCACCGCGAGCCAGATCAGCACAAACGCAATCGCGATGGGCCAGGCCAGCGCCAGCAAAAGCCCGATATAAGTGGCGACACCCTTGCCGCCCTTGAAGCCGAGCCAGACCGGAAAGAGGTGGCCGAGGAAAGCGCCGGCCGCGGCGGGGAGCGCAAGCTCATGGGCGAAATAACGGTACTCGCCGCCGTAATAGGAATAGACGAGCAGCACGGCGAGCGTGCCCTTGAGCGCATCGCCGACGAGCGTTGCCGCCGCAAGCCCTTTGCGGCCCGTGCGCAGCACGTTGGTCGCGCCGATATTGCCGGAGCCGATGGCGCGGATGTCCGTGGTGCCGGCAAGCCGCGTCAGGATCAGCCCGAACGGGATCGAGCCGCAGAGATAGCCGAAGAGGAGCGCCGCAGCATAAGCCGGCAACAGCGACGGAACGAGCCATGGCGGCATGTAGGTTTCCCCCTTCGTCATGCCCGGGCTCGACCCGGGCATCCATCGAAAAAAAAGCGCTTTACGCACGAGGATCGATTGCATCGCAACTCGGGCTTGCCCGAGTTGCGCAATATTATGCGCCGGAAGTCGGGTAAACCCGACTTCCGGTGTCAAGCCCGGCAATGACGATGGATGGGTCGGAGCCTCAATCCATAGGTTGGATGCGGCACGACGAGGCGCGCCGCTCACACGTATTCATAGACGGTGCGGCCGGCGACGATGGTGCGCACCACGCGGCCCTCGAGCTTGGCTTCGTCGAAAGGCGTGTTCTTGCATTTCGATTTGAGCTCGGTGGGATCGAGGACCCAAGGCACCTCGGGATCGAGCACGATCACGTCCGCGGGACTTCCCTGCCGCAACGTGCCGCCCGCAAGCCCCAAAACTTTCGCGGGCGCGCTCGACATCGCCTTGAGCAGCGTCAAGAGCGTAAGCTCGCCGGCGTGAACGAGGCGCAGGCCTGCGGCGAGCATGGTCTCGAGTCCGATCGCGCCGGGCGAGGCCTCGGCGAACGGCAGGCGCTTGGTCTCGACGTCCTGCGGGTTATGATCGGACATGACCACGTCGATCAGGCCTTCGGCCAGCGCCGCGACCAGTGCCGCGCGATCCTCCTCCGCGCGCAGCGGCGGCTTGAGCTTGAGGAAAGTACGGTACGGCCCGACATCGATCTCGTTGAGGGTAAGATGGTTGATGGACGCGGAGGCGGTGACCGTGAGCCCCGCCTCCTTGGCGCGCCGCAACACGTCGAGCGACTCGCCGCAGGTGAGCGAGGCCGCGTGATAGCGGCTCCCGGTGAGCGCGACGAGGCGCAGGTCGCGCTCGAGCATGATCGTCTCGGCTGCGGTCGGCACGCCGGCAAGCCCGAGCCGGGCGGCGAACTCGCCTTCGTTCATCACGCCTTCGCCGACGATGTCGGGATCTTCGGTGTGATGCACGATCAGCGCATCGAAATCGCGCGCGTAGGTCAGCGCGCGGCGCATCACTTGCGCGTTGGTGACGCTCTTGGCGCCGTCGGTGAACGCCACCGCGCCGGCTGCCCTGAGCAGGCCGATCTCGGCCATCTCCTCCCCGCGCAGGCCCTTGGTCAGCGCCGCCATCGGCTGCACATGCACGATCGAGGTGTCGCGCGCGCGCCGCAGCACGAAGTCGACGATCGCGGGATCGTCGATCGCGGGCGAGGTGTCGGGCTGCGACACGATCGTGGTGACGCCGCCGGCGGCCGCCGCCTGGCTCGCCGAGGCGATGGTCTCGCGATATTCCGCGCCGGGCTCGCCGATGAAGGCGCGCATGTCGATGAGGCCGGGGGCGACCACCTTGCCCTTGCAGTCGATCACCTCGGTCGCCTCCGGCACGCCTGCGGCGCCGATGCCGCGCTTGGCTTCGCGGATCACGCCGTCCGCGATCAGGAGGTCGCCGTCGATCTTGAGGTCGCGCGAGGGATCGAGGATGTGCGCGTTGGCGAGCAGGATCGGGCGGCGCTCCGTGAGCATCATCATCGACGATAGCCTTCAGTGACTGCGGAGGGACCGGGTCTCACGCATTCGGCAGGTTCCGCGACAGCGCCTCGAGCACGGCCATGCGCACGGCGACCCCCATCTCCACCTGCTCGCGGATGAGCGACTGGGCGCCGTCGGCCACCGCGGTGTCGATCTCGACCCCGCGGTTCATCGGTCCCGGATGCATGACCAGCGCGTCCGGCTTGGCATAGGCGAGCTTCTTCTGGTCGAGCCCGAAATAGTGGAAGTATTCCTGCATCGAGGGCACGAACGAGCCGTTCATGCGCTCGCGCTGCAGACGCAGCATCATCACGATATCCGCGTCGCGCAGCCCCTCGCGCATGTCCCGCGTGGCCTCGACCCCGAACCGCTCGATGCCGGCGGGCATCAGCGTCGAGGGCGCGACCACGCGCACCCGCGCCCCCAGCGCATTGAGCAGGATGATGTTGGAGCGGGCAACGCGCGAGTGCAGGATGTCGCCGCAGATGGCGACGATCAGCCGCTCGATGCGGCCCTTGTTGCGGCGGATGGTGAGCGCGTCGAGCAGCGCCTGGGTCGGATGCTCGTGCGAGCCGTCGCCGGCATTGATCACGGAGCAATCGACTTTCCTGGCCAGCAACTCGACCGCGCCCGAGGCGTGATGGCGCACCACGATGATATCCGGGTGCATGGCGTTGAGCGTGATCGCAGTGTCGATCAGCGTCTCGCCCTTGCGCATGGAGGAGGAGCCGACCGACATGTTCATGACGTCGGCGCCGAGCCGTTTGCCGGCGAGCTCGAAGGAGGCCTGGGTGCGGGTCGAGACTTCGAAGAACAGGTTGATCAGCGTGCGCCCGCGCAGCGACACCTGCTTCTTGTCGATCTGGCGGTTGAGCTCGACGAAATTCTCGGCGAGGTCGAGCAGCCCCAAAATCTCCTCGCGGGAAAGTCCTTCGATCCCCAACAGATGGCGCTGGCCGAGGACGAAGGTGGACTTTGGGGCGATGTTCATTAAAGCCGCTTCTATAGGCCCGCGGCGGCCCACCCGCAAGGGAGCGCGGGCGCTGCAGCGCAAGCAACTGTGGATGTTTCGCAAGCTGGCGGAGACACATTGAGCGTGGCGGCAGGCTGAAACGAGCGAGAATTCGCGTTATCAATGGACGCCTGCGCCGACAGCGGCACGAATGGAGCACGCGATGCGCGTCGAGGAGGTGCTCAACCAATCGCCGCCCTATGTGGACATCGATCTCTATGCCAGCGATCGGTCGCTGCAGGCGGCGATTGCGGCCAATGGTGGCGAGGGCGAGGCGGCGGCGCTGTCGGCGTTCGGCAAGCGCTGGGGCGCGGCCGAGATGTTCGAGCTTGGGCGCGCGGCCAACGAGCATCCGCCGGAGCTGAATGCGTTCGACGCCAAGGGCTTTCGCCGCGACGTCATCGAGTTTCATCCCGCCTATCACCAGCTCATGGCGGAGAGCATCGCCGCGGGCTTGGCGGTCTCCACCTGGCGCGAGGATGCGACGCCGGCGCACGCGCCCGCACAAGTCACCCGCGCCGCGCGCTTCTACATGGCGGCGCAAATCGAGACCGGGCACCTTTGCCCGGTCACCATGACGCACGCGGCGATCGCGGCGCTCGCCGTCGAGCGCGAGCTCGTGGCCGAGCTCATGTCCAAGATCATCTCGCGCCGTTACGATCCCCGTTTCCGCCCCTGGCGGGAGAAGAGTGGCATCACGCTCGGTATGGGCATGACCGAGAAGCAGGGCGGCACCGATGTTCGCACCAACACCACGCGCGCCGAGCCCGCCGGCGAAGGCTACGCCATCGCTGGCCACAAATGGTTCATGTCGGCGCCGATGTGCGACGCCTTTCTGGTGCTGGCGCAGGCGCCGGGCGGGCTCACCTGTTTTCTCATGCCGCGCTTTCGCCCCGACGGTTCGGTCAACGGGCTCCATTTCCAGCGCCTCAAGGACAAGCTAGGCAACCGGTCGAATGCTTCCTCCGAGGTCGAGTTCGCGGATGCTTTCGCATGGCGCGTGGGCGAGGAGGGCAGGGGCGTGCGCACCATCATCAACATGGTGCAGCTCACGCGGCTCGACTGCGCCATCGCGTCCGCCGGCATCATGCGCATGGCGCTGGCGCAAGCGATCCACCACGCGAGCTACCGCACGGTGTTCCAAAAGCAGCTTGTCGACCAGCCGATGATGCGGGCGGTGCTCGCGGATCTCGCGCTCGAAATGGAAGGCGCGACCGCACTCGTCATGCGGCTCGCCGGTGCCTACGATCTCGCCGCGGGCGATCCCGGCGAAGCCGCGCGCGCCCGGCTGCTCACGCCGGCGGTGAAATACTGGGTGTGCAAGCGCGCGCCGGGCTTCACCTATGAGGCGATGGAGTGTCTCGGCGGCAATGGCTATGTCGAGGAGAGCGTGTTGCCACGCCTCTATCGCGAGGCGCCGGTCAACGCCATCTGGGAGGGCTCGGGCAACGTGATGTGCCTCGATGTGCTGCGCGCGCTGGCGCACAAGGGCGAAGCAGGGCGCGCGGTGCTGGCCGCGCTCGCCGAGGATGCGGCCGACCTGCCGGGCACAGGGGCCGCGCGCGCTGCCGTCGAACGCGCCTTTTCGGCCCCCGACGCCGAGGCTGACGCGCGCGTCGCGGTCGAGCGGCTCGCGCTATTGGCGGCAGCGGGCGCACTGCGACAGAGCGCCGGCCCCGAGGTCGCAACCCTGTTCGCACGCACGCGGCTACAGGATGGCCACGGCGCGATGTACGGAACGAGCGAAATATCTTCCGACGACGCGCGCCGGCTCATCGATCGCGCCCTGCCGTCGGTTTGACTGAAGCGCGATTAGCCGTCGTTTTGGCGCTGCATCGGCTTTCATTTAGCTAAATCAGCTGCCGGCCTTTCGGATGGATATGTGTATGACCCGAATCTTAGTACCAGGACGGCGAATGACAGCAGGAGAATCGCGCCGGTTATGACCAGTATATCCGTGCCTGTCCGGTGCTCGGCGCCTACTATTTCGATCAGCACGCGGCCGAGAGCAGTAATTGCAACGTAGATCAGGTATCGTACTGGGAGACGCGTCGTCTTGAAATAAATTCCGACCATCGCTCCGATTTCCAGATAAATGAACAAAAGGAGGATGTCTCCGAGGCTCGCCCGACCTTGGGCAACCATTCCGACGAAAGCTACTGCCGCTGACCAAACGGTCGTTGCACCAATTGCGAATAGGGCCAGGAAATGAAACGCGTCGACTAGAAACGCGCCAATCGTATCGACCGCCTCTTTCATACCCCGATGCAAGCTATTCGTGGCAGTACCAAGCCGGCGCATTGTTTCCAACATGGACCCCTCCTGGTTTACTCGGATCTATCTTGGTCGGCTGGTCGCACGAGATCGGCTTACCGTTTCGGCAGTCTCAATGTTTCGACAATGCCAGCGCGCCGCGGGAGAGCCGATCGAGCGCGCCCTGGAGGATGTACGCGGCGGCGTGCTGATCGATGACCCGGGCACGGCGGGCGCGCGTCACATTCGCGGCAATCAGCTCGCGCTCGACCGCGGCGGTGGACAGCCGCTCGTCCCAGAAGGCGATTGGAAGTTCGGTGAGCCGCGCGAGGTTGCGTGCAAAGGCGCGCGTGGCTTGCGCGCGCGGACCTTCGCTGCCGTCCATATTGATGGGAAGCCCCAGAACGAAGGCGACCGCCTGCCGTTCCGCGGCAAGTGCAAGCAGCCGGGCCGCATCGGCGGAGAACGTCTTGCGCGCGACGGTTTCGACGCCCGCCGCGAGCCGCCGGTCGGGATCGCTGGCGGCGACCCCGATCGTCTTGGTGCCGAGATCGAGCCCGATCAACGCGCCGCGGGCGGGCAGATGCGCCGCCGCCTCGGCCAAGGGAAGGATCAATGCCGGCATCGGCGATGCGTAGCACGCGCCGGCGGCGCGGACTATCCGCAATCGCCGCTGCCACCGCTTGATGCTACGCCGCCGCGCTGCGCTAGGCGATCCATAATCACAGGCAGTGGTTATGGATTCCGGGCTCCCTCGCTGCGCTCGGGCCCCGGAATGACTTCACAGCTAGCGCAGCATCAGCAGCGCCAACAGGAGGAGGATCGGCAGCGCGAGGCCGAGAATGAAAAACGATGCGCTGCCACGGCCGGCGCAGAATAATTTCGCCCCCGCGCGCCTTCTCGGCAGGATAAGGTGGAGGCTGCGCAGGTTTCTCGCGGACCATCGCACGCTCATGCGATGCACGATCCGGCGCGGCGGTTGTTCCAGCGGAGGTTCGTGATGGCCAAGAAGCCGACGGAGGCCCGGCGCAAGCTCGTGGAATTCGATGCGGAGACCTGGCAGGCGCTCGATCTGCTCACACGCGATTCGATGAAGACCTTCCAGGAGCTTGCCGACGAGGCGTTCCGCGACCTGTTGCGCAAATATGGGCGGCCGAGCGATTTGAAGGCGGCGCTGCGGCAGAGCGTGCGATCCTCCGCCACGCCGAGTGCGGCGTCACAGAAGCGCAGCGGCGGACGGCACCGCTAAGCGGGTTCCTGTCATTGAATAGCGCGCGGCGAACTCGGTCTTACCCTCTCCCCGCTGTCGCGGGGAGAGGGTTATCCGGCGCTCCAGCGGGCAAGCGATCGGTTAACGCGTCAGGTCGAGGGCGGCGGGGCGAAGAAGCAGCGCCTGCTGCCGTCCGGCCGCCGGCAGCGCCAGAACTCGCCGTCGGGCGATGGTTGCGCTTCGCTGAACGGGATCGCTTCGTGCTGGACCGGCCCCATGCCCGCAAGCGGGCTCTGAACGATGACGTAGCCTTCGCCCGTCATGATGACGCGCTCCTTCGGGACGACGAAGCAGTCGCCGACGCCGCAACACCATTCGCCGGCGGCGTTGCGATGCCCGCCACGGGAAATCCAGCTGTCATGGGCCGCAGTATCGGGAATAACAAAGGCGAGGCCGGCCATGATAAGCGCGAGCCGTGCGAGGCTTCCGAACATGGATACGTCCCTTTCGTTGTCCCGGCCCGGCACTCGGTCAAATCACGCACACTTCTCCTTGGTTCCCGGATATCGCCGGTTGCAGACGCAAACTCCGCACGCGGCATTGTGGATGAATTGCGCTTCAGTGGCCGGTCTGCGGCCCTGGCAGCGAATCAACCCCTTGATCTGGAAGTATAAACCGAAATCATCGACAACACACATCTCTAGATATTGCATTGCACCATTGCGCCTGCCGATGGGTGCGGACGCGTTCTGCGTGGGAGCAAGAACCCGTTCTCCCCGCGACACTTACGATAAGATGTGGCAAGCAATGGAGGAGGCCATGCAGATAATGTTGCTGGGGCTTGCGATGGTGATCATGGCGGCCGGCGCGCCGCGAAGCGCCGCGGCGGCGGAGATCAAGGTGCTCACCGCCGGCGCCTTCAAGCAGGTGCTGCTCGCGCTCGTGCCCGACTTCGAGCGAACGACCGGCCACAAGGTCACCGTCCAAAACGATACCGTCGGCGCGCTGAGCAAGCGCATCGAGGGCGGCGAGACGTTCGACCTCGCGGTGCTCACGCCCGCGGCGGTCAACGATCTCTCGAACAAAGGCAAGTTCGTCGCCGGTAGTCGGGTGAACCTCGCGCGCGTCGGCGTCGGCGTCGTAGTCAAGGAGGGCACGCCGAAGCCGGACATCGGCTCGGTCGCGGCCTTCAAGCAGGCGCTGCTCGCCGCCAAGTCCGTTGCCTATATCGATCCGGCCGCCGGTGGCTCGAGCGGCATCTACGTCGCCGGTCTTCTCGACAAGCTCGGGATCGCCGCCGACGTGAACGCCAAGGCAAAGCTCATTCCCGGCGGCGCGGTGGCGGAGCACATCGCGAAGGGTGAGGCCGAGGTCGGCATTCACCAGATCAGCGAAATCCTCCCCGTGAAGGGCGTCACGCTGGTGGGCCCGCTGCCGGCGGACATCCAGAACTACACCGTCTACGCCGCCGGGATTGGCGCGCAGGCCAAAGAGAGCGAGGCCGCGAAGGCCTTGCTCAAGGCGCTCTCCGGCCCGGCCGCCGCCGAAGTGCTCAAATCGAGGGGCATGGAGCCGGCGGGATCGTGAGGGCCTGCTTGACGGAAGCGGGCCATGACGGTCAAAGCGCTGTTCTTCGACGTCTTCGGCACCCTGGTCGATTTTCGAACCGGCGTCGCGCGCGACGCCGAGAGCATTCTCGGAGCCGCTCGCCATCACCTCGATTGGCTCGCCTTCGCTGACGCCTGGCGTAACGAGTATCAGCCTGCGTTGGAGGACGTGCGCGCGGGCCGCAGGCCCTTTTGCAAGCTTGACGTGCTGCATCGGCAGAACCTCGATCGCATTTTGCCGCGGTTCGGAGTTTCAGGACTGGCGGAAGAGGCGGCGCGCAATCTCAATCTCGCATGGCATCGACTTCCCGCCTGGCCCGACGTGCCCGGCGGCCTCGCCCGCCTCAAGCGCCGGTTCCTGCTGGCGCCGGTCTCGAACGGCAACATTTCGCTGATGGTCGATCTCGCCCGCCGCAACAGTTTTCCGTGGGACGCGATCCTGGGCGCGGAGGTCGCCGGCGACTACAAGCCCAAGCCGCGCGTCTATCTCGCCGCTTGTGAGGCCTTCGACCTGCCGCCTGGCGAGTGCATGATGGTCGCCGCGCACACGAATGATCTTCTGGCGGCGGCCAAATGCGGGTTGCGCACGGCTCACGTCGCGCGGCCGAACGAGCATGGGCCGGGCAGGGGGGAGGCTGCTCCCACGGCGTCGGTCGATGTGGCTGCGACGAGCCTCGAGGATCTCGCCGTCAAGCTCGGCGCGTGAGGCATCGGCGTGCCGAAGCGCATGCCGGCCGTGACGGAACAGTTGCTCGCTGGCGCCCTTGTTATGGAGTAGCGTTGCGACGGAGCAACGGCATGGCCGATTCCGTTTCTCAGTTTGCCACCCGCCTCGCCTACGGCGCACGGCAGTTGCCGCGCGTGGCCTGGTATATTGGCCACGGCCTGGTGATGCGGCGCCTGTCGCAAACGGTACGCGAGCGCGCGGGACAAAGCCCGCGGCCGCAAGCGCGCGTGCCCGTGCCCGACCGCGCGCGCCTTTACGCCGACATAGCGGTGTTGTTTCAGCGCGACCTCGCCAATGTGGAGGCGGGCATCTACCCGTTGCCGGCGGATCATGACGGCACGCTGCCGGTCCTGCTCGCGCGCTCGCGCCTGTTCTTCGAGGATCTGCCGGAGGTCCATCACCGCCGCGAGCGCCGCGAGGTCCGCCAGGTGTTGACGGCGCACACGCGCGGCAAGCGTCCCAATTACTACCTGCAGAATTTCCACTTCCAGTCGGGCGGCTGGCTGACGGAGGCGTCGGCGCAGCGCTATGACACGCAGGTCGAGGTGCTGTTCAACGTCGCCGGGCGCGATCAACGCCGGCTGAAGCTCCTCGATGTCGGCTGCGGCACCGGGCGCTTTCTCGATTCATTCAAGCAGGCTTGGCCGCGCCTGCCGGCGCTCGGCATCGATCTGTCGGAGGCCTACGTCGCCGAGGCCAAGCGGCACCTCAAGCGCTGGTGCTGGATCAACATCGCGGTCGCCAACGGGGAGGCGCTTCCGGTCAAGAGCGACAGTCAGGATGCGGTGACGAGCATTTTCATGTTGCATGAATTGCCGCCGAAGGTGCGCCGCATCGTGTTTCGCGAGTTCGCGCGCGTGTTGAAGCCCGGCGGCCGCCTCGTCGTCATCGACTCGCTGCAAATCGGCGACGAGCCGGATTACGACGGCATGCTCGAGCTGTTTCCGCGCAACTATCACGAGCCCTACTACAACAGCTACCTCAGGGAAGACTTCCGCGGCATTGCCGCAGCATCCGGCTTGACGCACATCCGCGACGTCAACGCTTTCTTCTCCAAGGTGATGGGGTTCGACAAGCGGTGACGATTACCGCGCCTTGCGCGGGATCCGCGTGTCTCGGCATCATACTGCCATCGTCCCCGTTTTCGCGGTGACGACGGTATCAAGAGCGATGCGCAGCGCTTAGTTCGCCGCGTCGGCGTCCGCCTCGGCGACTTGGCGCCGGATCAATTTTCAGGCTCGCGCTGGAGGGCTGGGGCTGAAGGTGAAGCGGACGAGCTGCATCAAGCATATGACCCGCGGAACAGCAGGAGGAGCAAGGATGGAGGCAAACAAAGCCTATTTCATGGTTCGAGCGGAGGTGCCAAGCGAGTCCGACCGTGCGAAATTCGATCAATGGTATGGAACGCACCATTTACCGTTGGCGATGGACAAGTTCCAGGCTGAGAAAGGCTGGCGCTTCTGGAGCCGCAGCGACCCTTCGGTCCACTATGCACTCTATCAGTTCAAAGACATGGCAACTCTGCGCGACTGTCTCAACTCTCCAGGCTTCAAACTGCTCGTTGCGGATTTCGATCAGGCGTGGCCCCGAGTGACGCGCAGTCGTGACCTGATCGAAGTCGTACAACAGGCCTGATCCGAGGCGCAGCAATCGCCTGCTGGGGTTCTTCCGGCATTTCGGATCACCATGACAAGTACTCAGGACGGCAATTCTCGATGACAAATTTGGATTCGATCGAAGCGCCTGCTCTTGCGAGCCAGCGTCATCTCTTCGACATCCCGGATGAGGTCGCATTCCTGAACTGCGCCTACATATCGCCGCTGCCGAAAGCCTCGCTGATGGCGGGCGAGCAAGGGCTGCGGCGGAAGTCCCGGCCTTGGACCGTCGCACCGGCCGATTTCTTCACATCGAGCGAGACGGTGAGAAAATTGTTTGCCGACCTCATCAATGCCCAGGCCGATGACATCGCATTTACTGCGGCCGTGTCGTACGGCATGGCGCAGGCAGCGCACAACATTCAAATCAAAAACACGCAGACGATCGTGACGCTCTCCGAGCAATTTCCATCCAATGTGTACCCATGGATGGACCTTGCCGAGCGGACTGGCGCGGCGTTCGTCTCGGTGCCGCGGCCCGGCGATGATGGTTGGACCTCGGCGCTGCTCTCCTTCATCGATCGATCGACCGGGATCGTCGCCGTACCGCATTGTCATTGGACCGACGGAGGGCTCATCGATCTCGAGGCGATCGGGGCTGCATGTCGTCGCGTCGGCGCCGTGCTCTGCGTGGATGCAACCCAATCGGTCGGGGCGCTGCCGCTCGATGTCAAACGCGTCGATCCGGATTTTCTCGCCGTGGCCAGCTACAAGTGGCTGCTCGGGCCGTACAGTCTTGGGTTTCTGTATGTTGCGCCGCGCTGGCAAGACGGTCGTCCCATCGAGCACAATTGGATTGCGCGCAAAGACTCCGAAAATTTCGCCGGTCTCGTGAACTACAGTGGTGAATTCCAAGCCGGCGCGCGCCGTTTCGACGTCGGCGAGCGCAGCAATTTTGCGCTGATGCCGGTGGCGGACGCCTCGCTGAAGCTTCTATCGGAATGGACGGTGCCGCGCATCTTCGAGACGCTGCGGCTGCGCACGGCGGCCATCGCCGAACGGGCGTATGGCGAGTTCGGCGTCAGCAGCGTGCCGGCCCATCGTCGGGCAGGGCATTATCTCGGATTGCGCTTCAGCGGCGGCATCCCATCCGATCTGCCCATGCGGCTTGCGGCAGCCGACGTCTATGTCTCCGTCCGCGGCCAGGCCATGCGCGTAACGCCGCATGTATGGAACACGGACGACGATGTCGAGAAACTGTTTACGGTGTTGAAAGCGGCACTCTCGTGACCGGCTGTGGCGCCACGGCCGCGTATCAGGCTCGGCGATGATGCCTGCGCTCAGTACGGCCGCACGGTTCCCTTGACGGTGGTGCGCAGCATCAGCCGGCGCTCGCTCGAGGGAAAATCGGTGCGCGCGTGCGACGAGCAGCGGTTGTCCCAGAGTAGGAGGTCGCCCACGCGCCAGACGTGCTCGTAGACGAAGTCGCGCTTCTCGGCGTGATCGAACACCGCATTGAGCAGCGGCTCGCTTTCGCTCGTCGGCATGTCGACGACTCCGACCGTCATCAGCCGGTTGACATAGACCGCCTTGCGGCCGGTGTCCTCGTGCGTGCGAAACACCGGATGGGCGCATTCGGCGAAGGCCACGGTGCCGCGGCTGTCGCCGCGCCGGGTGGAGCCGTAGTTGTAGTGGTGCACCGCCTTGCGGCCTTCGAGCCGGTCGCGGATCGCCGGATCGAGCGTGTCATAGACGGCATAGCCGCTCGCGAACAGCGTATTGCCGCCGGTCGAAGGAATTTCGACGGAATAAAGCAGCGTCGCCTTGCTCGGCACCTCGGCGTGAATCATGTCGTGATGGAACATCATCTCGCCGTCGGGCAAGGCGCCGATCGGCTCGCCGTTCTCGCGGATGTTGGAGATCAACATGATCCCGGGCAGCAGGCGCGAATAGCCTTTGGGAAAATATTTGGCCGGCCGGGATAGCTCGCCGAGCTCGCCGAAGTAGCCGGTCACGCGGAGCAAATCTTCCTGCGAGAGCATCTGGCCGGGAAAGACGATGACGAGATGATCGAGCCAGGCCCGATAGATGGCGCGGATGGTCTCCTCGTCGGGCTTTTCGCGCAGATCGAGGCCGCGGATTTCGGCCCCGATATGCTTGTTGAGGGGAACGACGTCGAACCGCGTTCGAGTGTCGACCGTCATGGGCGCCTGCTCCAAGGTCTCCGCCGTCGTGCAGCGAGCTTGTTATTCGGCAGCGGCCGGGGCCGCGCGGTGCGCTTTGCCGTGCTCGACTTCGCCGCTGGCCAGGGCGGCAAGAATTTTCGCGACCAGCTCGCGCGCGGAGGCCGCGCTCAATTCCACCGCGACGCGATCGCGCCCGCCATCCGCTTCGCAGATAAAGTCGATGCCGAGCGCATGGTCGAGCGGCGCGTGGAAGGGATGGTCATAATAGACGTTGGTGGTGTCGATCCGCATCCAGCCGTTTGGTCCCTTCGCGCTGCCCAAAAGCTTGGCCTTCTCAACGATGTAAGAGCACATGATGATCATTTCCTTGAAGCTTCAGGCCGCCAGCGCTGCAGCCGCCGCGGCAAGATGTTTGTGGAAGAATGAAAACACCTTGTTCCAGCCGTCGAGCGCCTGCTCCGGGCGATAGGCCAGGCGCGCGGCATTGAAAAAGGCGTGGCCGGCGCCGTCGTAGCGGTAAAACTCGTAGCTCTTGCCGAGCCTCTTGAGCACGGCTTCGGTGCGGTTCACCTGGTCACGGTTTGGATTCTCATCGTCATTGCCGAACAGCCCGAGCAGCGGACAGCGCAGCTTGGCGGTGAGATCGATGGGCGCGACCGGCCGCTTGGCGTTGAGCTGCTTGGGATCGTCGACGATGACATTGCCGCCCCAGCAATCCACTGCCGCGTCGATGCCGTCGAGCGAGCAGGCGGCGAGATAGGCGTGCCGCCCGCCCGAGCAGAAGCCGATCACTCCGACCTTGCCGTTGGCGTAGGGCTGCGCGCGCAAGAACTCCATGGCGCCCGCGACGTCGCCGAGCACTTGCTCGTCGGCGACACCACCGGCCGCGCGCACGCGCGCGCCGACATCGTCGGGATTGCCCGGCCCCTCGCGGAAATAGAGATGCGGTGTCATGGTCGCAAATCCGTGATGGGCGAGCTTGCGGGTCGCTTCCTTGATCCATTCATCCCAGCCGGGCATGTGATGGATGAGCACCACGCCAGGCAACGGGGCGCCGAGCGGTCGCGCGTAATAGGCTTCGCCGATGTCTCCGCGGTGGCCGCGAAACGCAACCGTTTCCGCGAGCATACTTTCATAGGTCATGCCGTTCCTCACAGCTTGATGGCCGTGCGGCCGCGCGGCCACGCAGTGCCCTGTTCAGTCAGGGCACCGATAGAGTATCGCCTTGTAGGTCTGATCCTGGTCGGAAAAGTCGATCGTCTTGTCCTCGCGCGGGGTGAAGTTGACGTCGCCCAGCATTTGGCTGCCGCCCGGGCCCTTGCACTCGACATGCACCATGTAAGTGGTGCCCTCGCGTTTCTTGCTCAGGATCGTGCAAAGGCCGAACACGGAATCGATGTCCCGCGACGTGATCTTCACGCGTGATACGCCGGGATCGGAGCCGTCCGGCTTGCACGCCTGATTTTCCGTATAGGTGCCGACGATCGGGAAGTCATCCTCAGCGCGGACCGGGGTTGCGAGCGCTGCCAGCGCGACGATGGTCAACACCTTGGGTGCAACCTTGATCACTTAGGGACCTCCACCCGAAAGCCGTGTTTTTGCGGAGTTTAGAGAATGCCGCGGCAGCGGCCAATCATCAATTGCGCCGCGGCAGGGGGTCGCAGGCACAGCCCGCGGCCGATATGGTTCAGCGCCGGGATTTGTCGTAAGCCATCGCCCGCCATGCACGAGCTCGTTTCCATTCCCATCGTGGACGTCCGCGAAGGCGGTCCCGTTCGCCACGCGGTCGACGCGCGCGGTCGCGCGCGCGCCCTGCGGGATCATTGCGTGACGTGGTTACCGCGAGGGGCGCGCATGCTGCTTCCCGCTATGGACGCGATGACGCGCCGCTGGCTCAAACGCTCGTATTCGCCTTACGTCGCAGAGCTTGAAGCGATTGCGGCCGCGCTCGGCTTTCCCGGCATCTGGTTTCTCAACGGCACCTATCAGTGGGGCTGCACCGCGCTTGCGCGCGACGAGGATGGCGTGCCCTGGCTCGCGCGTACGCTCGATTGGCCCTTCCCCGGGCTTGGCCGCCATGTCGAGATCGCGCGCCTGCGCGGCGTCGCGGGCGAGTTCCTCAACGTCACCTGGCCGGGCTACGCGGGCACGCTGACCGCCTGTGCGGAAGCTCGCTTCGCGGCCGCCATCAATCAGGCGCCGCTTTGGCGGCGCACGCGCAAGCCGTGGCTGCGGCCCTATGATCTCGTGGCGAACGCGCTGCGCACATGGCCGATCCGCTTCCGCCCGCCCGACCATCTGCTGCGCGAGGTGTTCGAGACCTGCCGAGATTTCGGCGAGGCGAAGCATAGGCTCGAGACGGTGCCGGTGGCGCGCCCCGTGATCTTCACGCTCATCGGTTGCGAGCGCGGCGAGCGCTGCGTCATCGAACGAACGGAAGAAGGCTTTTCCACTCGTGTCGAGGACACCTCGGCAGCCAATGATTGGTTGCAGAGCACGATGCCGTGGGAGGCACGGGTCTGCGCGACGCTCTTGCTCAAGAGCTCGCCCGAGGAGGCGACCGCGCATAGCCGTGCCCGGCGCGAGGCGCTCGCGTCCTGGCCGCGCCCTTTCGGCGGCGATTTCGCCTGGGTGACGCCGCCCGTGCTCAATCCGTTTACCCGCATGGCGGTGGAGATGTGCGCGGCAACTGGGACGCTGCGGGTGGTCGGCTACGAGCTGGAGGCGGACGTTCTCCCGCAGCCGGCGACGCAGGTGTGCGATTTCTCCCCGAGCAGGCTTGCCGCGTGAATATTCGGGGCGACCGTCGCGGAACGTGGCAGCGTAACGAGCAGCGCGCGCTCTACGAGCGTGCGGGCGGCTCCTTGTCCTCGCCGGCGAACAGTGCGGCGGGAAACTGCGCGGCATAGCGGCGCTTGTGCTGCGGACGCGGATGCTCCTGGCGCGGGCTCAGGTCCGGCTCGACCACTTTGCGATAGAGGTGCCAGGTCGAATGTCCGAGTACCGGCACCACCACCGCGAGGCCGAAGAAGAACGGCAATGAGCCGATCACCAGCAGCGCGGCGACGATCAAGCCCCAGATCGCCATCATGGCCGGATTGGCGGCGACCGCGCGCACCGAGGTGAGCACCGCTTCGACCGCGCCCACCTCGCGGTCGACCAGCAGCGGAAACGCCACGACGCTGATGATCAACACTGCAACCGCGAACAGAAAGCCGACGAAGTTGCCGACGATAATCAGCATCCAGCCCTCGGGCGTGGTGAAGACCTGACGGACAAAATGCGGAATGGAGGCGGCCGGCTGATAGCCGAAACTGGCAATGTAGATCGCTTGCGCGACCGCGATCCAGATCGCGAAGATCACCAACAGCAGCAACCCGAGCGCGGCAATCGCGTCGCGCGAGGGGGAGTGCACCACGTCGAAGGCGTCCTCCCAGGAAATGTCGAGACCCTGCTCGCGTCGCCGGCTCAGCTCGTAAAAGCCGATGGCCGCAAACGGACCGACCAGCGCGAAGCCGGCGGCGAGCGGAAACATCAGCGGCAACAGGGCATAGCCCATGATCGCCCGCGCCAGGATCAGGCCGACGATCGGATAGATCAAGCACAGGAACACCGCGTGGGTCGGTACGGCCGAGAAATCGGCAAGCCCGCGCGCCAGCGCATCTTTAAGGTCCGCGAGCCCGATGGTGCGAACTGCGGGACGCGCGCGGACCGTATCCGCTCCCATCAGAACGTGTAGCTGCGCCATGGTCGTACCTCCCGAGGCAACGAGGGTGTCTTTTATTGTCTTAATTTCACGTCGAGCCGTGACCCGAGATTATGATAGCACATTGTCGGAGAAAACGTGTTGGCCCCCCATGCCGCCGGATCGCAATGGCACCCCTGCTGCGGGGGAGGGCGTTGCGGATCGTTGGCCCGGCGTCCGATATAGCCAAGTCGGCGGCACCCACGCCCGGCCTGACGGAGACCACCGATGCCGCGCCGCATAGTCCGCCCAGCCCAAGCCGTTCCCGCTGCCAGCATGATCGCGCTTGCGCTCGGGGCAGCCGCGTTCGGAGCCATAGCTGTGGGGGCGCTGGCGATCGGCCGGCTCGCTCTCGGCCGTGTGACGGTCAAGCGGGCGCGCTTTGAGGCGCTCGAAGTGGACGAGCTGACCGTGCGCAAGCTGCGCGTGCGGGAGTACGAGGGTCCACCGCAGGCGGGAATGCCGTAGCCCGCTGGAGCCATAAGCGCGTTTACGCGCGTCCATAGCCCGTCGAAGACGGGCGTGAACGCCTTTAAGGACGCGCTATGGCGATATGCGGGGGGACCCCGATTTCGCTGATGCTCATCCGGGCTACGAATCTGGGCCCCGCCTTCGCGAGTGCTCCAGCTGCGCAACGCCTCCATCATGATCGACGCCGTCGCGGAGCGGCGAGGTCGAGCATGATGCGGCGTCCGACTTCGTTGGGATACTGATTGCCGCGATTGCCCAAGATTACGATGCCTAGTTTTCGGCGCGGCATCATCCCGATATAGGCCGACGCGTTGTGGAGACCGCCGTACTTGTCGATGATGGTCGGCTCGTCTCCGAACGAGATTTCCCAGGCCAGCGCTTGCTCGTTGCGCGGACCGATGGTCACCATGCCCTGCTGAGCCAAGGCCATCGCCTCCCGCAGCGAGCGCTCGACCGGCAGCTCGCCGAGATTGGCGGCGAGAAAGACGGCCATGTCGCGCGGCGAGGAGTACATCTGGCCCGTTCCCGGCCAGTGATAGTAGCTCTGTTGGCTGCCCGGTTCTCCGTCCGGCGTGCCGTCGCCGGCGTAGCCCTGCACCGCAAGGGGCCTGCGCGAGAGCTGTCCGCGCGGACTGTCATCGCCCCGCGGCAACATCGTCGAGGTCATGCCAAGCGGCCGCAGGATTCGCCGCTCGATCAGTTGGTCTATCGGTGTGCCGTAGCGGCGCTCGAGCGCAAGCTGCAGCAGCACGTAACCGGCGTGAGTATAGAGATGCTGGGTGCCGGGCGGCTTTTCCGTTTTCCAATCATTGAGCGTGCGGATGAACTCCGGCAGCGTGTAGCCCCAATCCGGCCAGGGCGGATGGTCCTGCGGCAGCAGCAGCCCCGACGTATGGGTCGCGAGGTGGCCAAGGGTGACGCGGCCGATATCGCTCTCTTGCGCTAGTTCGGTCACGTATTTGGCGACCGGCTCGTCGAGCCGGAGTTCGCCATTGTGGACGGCCTGCGCCAGCAGCGTGGTCTCGAACACTTTGCGCAGCGAAGCGAGGTTGAACAGCACATCACTCGTGATCGGCCGTTTGGCGGCGCGGTCGGCCCAGCCGTAATTGAAGAACAGCACGCGGCCGCCGATGCGCAGCGCCACCGCAACGCCGCCTCCGCCGTCGGCCGGCACGATCGAGCGGACGTGGCGCGCAACGGCTCGTTCGGGCTCGCGCTCGGCGCCGGCGGCGGGCGCGGCGATGAGCGCCAAGATCGATGTAGCGATCGCGAGTCGCATGCGCGGCTCACCGTCGTTAGGGCGACAGTGCTTCGAATGCCTGTGGCGCGGAGAACATCTTGCGCGCGCTGTGTCCGACGCCGGGCAGTTCGACCAGTCGCCAGTTGAATCGCCAACCGCGCTGCTGCGCCAGCATCTTCGCCGCGTTGAATACGTTTATTCCGCGCTGATAGCGCGAGTTCCCTTGGGCCAGCGCCGCGGAAGAGTCGTTTCGCTCGTCGTCGCGCGTATCGCCTTGGCCGAGATAGATCGTCAGCGGCTGTTCCAGATAGCGCCGTAGCGCAGCCTCGCCATCCGCCTCTGAATACACCTTGCCCAGGCCGTAGGGCGCGGCGATCTCAAGGCTCGGAAACACATAGCTTCCCGCATTCGCGACCACGATCCGTCGCGCCTCGGTGGGCACGAAGGCGGCGAGGCGATCGAGGAATTGGCCGCCTGCGGAGTGGCCAAGGAGGGAATAGGCGAGGGGACGCTCTTCCTGCCTGCGCACCCAGGCGACGAAATCAAGCACCACTCTGCCGGTCCAATCGCGCGCATCCTGCACCGCTGCGTCCTTGACGATGCCGCCGCGCTGGTATCGCCATCCGGGAAACGCCCGCTCCTCGAATACCGGCGCGACCACCAGCAGGCAAAGCCGGTCCGCGAGGCCACGCGTATAATTTCGCGCGATGCCGTGAAAGACCACGAGCAAGGACGGATCGGGACACCCGGTCGGGCGGTAGGTGAAGACCACCATGCGCGTGCCGTTCAGGTCGACCGTCTGGCGGCCCGTCTCGATCGGCGCCGCCGCGAGCGGCGCAGCGGCAAGCAACGAGCCGAGGATCACAACGACTATCCATCTCATCTCGTTCATTTCATGCTCGCGTGCGACCATTCGCAGAACCGACACGATTTGATTCTACACCCGGTTGGACAGCCAACAACGGAGTACCGCATGGCGAAGCTTACGCTTTATCACGCCGCTCCCTCGCGCTCGTCCATCACGCGATGGATGCTGGAGGAGATCGGCGAACCCTACGACATCCACCTCTTGAGCTTGAGCAGGGGCGAGAACCGCACGCCCGACTATCTCGCAATAAACCCGATGGGCAAAGTGCCTGCACTCAAACATGGCGACACTGTCATTACCGAGGCGGCGGCGATCTGCGCCTACCTCGCCGACGAATTTCCGCGCGCCAGGGTCAACGTGCCGATCGGCACCCCGCGCCGCGGCGTCTATCTCAAGTGGCTGTTCTTCGGCCCGAGCTGCATCGAGCCGGCGATCATGGATCGCGCCTTCCCGCGCAAGGAAGAAGCGCGGCGCGCGTCGCTGGGCTACGGCGATTTCGACACCGTGATGGATGTCACGGCGAAGGCGCTCGCGAAGGGGCCATACCTCATGGGCGATCAGTTCACGGCCGCCGACGTGGTCATAGGCTCCACGCTGCGCTGGGGCGTGATGTTCAAAATGTTGCCCGAGCGTCCGGAGTTCACGGCCTATGCCGGCCGGCTTACCGCGCGCCCGGCGCTCCAGCGCGCCGAAGCCAGGGACAAGGAGCTCGCCGCGGCCTGAGGTGAGCTGCCGCGCGCTGTAGGACATAGGCGTTGCTTTAAGCCATGTGTCCCGGATGCGGTGCAGCGCGGAACGAAGTGGAGCGGTGCGCCGCTGATCCGGGACCGTCACGGACTGGAACGGTCCACGCAAAGTCGGGCTTGCCCGACTTGCGCGCGTTTAAGCGCCGATCTCGGGTAAACCCGAGATCGGTGTCTGTAGCGCACCACTTCGCCATAGCGCGTCGAAGACGCGCGTAAACGCGCTTCTGGCTCGTGCTGCGCTGCGCCCGGGACACGCTCTTTAAGCTAGTGCTTTTAGGTCTGCAGGACGCGGCAAGGCGCGGAATGTGCGGTGCCCAGGCGCATCTGTGGCCCCGATGGAGCATGCGTGGAATCCGGGCTACCGTTGCGGTCCGATGGTCCTGGAATT
>WNGE01003610.1_pt1 | contig 28671 bp, 5 predicted proteins | sample 5400651 | NCBI WGS metagenome assembly WNGE01 (sample SAMN13153370, study PRJNA577476) | soil metagenome | isolation source: 60 cm soil or saprolite under grassland replicate 2 | place: USA:California | collected 2016-06-15 | reverse complement strand
GGGTCTTATATACCTACTTTAGCTTTTACTCCTAAAAGAGACCGCCTAGGTCTTATCTTAGTAGAGAGTCATTAATACTTAAAAGTGTTAACAAGGCTTATTTCTTCATTAAAGTGGTCTAAATACTATAGTAATTATAACCTATATCTAGGATAGTAGAACTAGTACTAAAAGGTAAAGTATAGATAAAAGAGTAATATAGTAGAATAAAGTCTAGTTAAGATAAGTAAAGGTATATAGTTATAACTAACCTCTCTAAGTAGTAATCCCTTTATTATAAATCTATAATACAAATACTATAGTACATAGTCTTCTACTAGAGCTAAGTCTTTTATTTAAGAAAAGTACTAAAAGTTAGATTTTTCCTAAGTAGAAAGAGAACTAATCTTATAGAAACGACATTCTTATGTTTATAATGTTAGTAGAAGATTAGTCTCTTCTCTAAAAGATTAATAAGCTCTATGACTTACGCTTAGATCAATATATATCTCTTCTATAGGTAGGCTTAAGCTAACTACTAAATCTTTAATAAAATCTAATAAACTATATTATAGCTTATTATTATAAGTAATTAATCAAGTAGTAAAAGTTTAGTACTTAAAGGCTTAACTAGACTTCTATTTCCTAGAGATTTAAGTCTTTGTATCTAATTTCTAACTTAGATCGTTTTTAAGTAGTCTAAGACTAGTAATACTAAAGTTAGTATTATGACTACATATAGGCAAGATAACTCAAAGGTAGATATAATAGTAAGCTTTAGAAAGCTTTAATTAAAGGCTTTAGACTAGGTTACTTTCTCTAATATTTTAGCTAAGGTAAGTATAACTAAATACGAACTCTACTCTACTAATTTTTTCATGTACTTATATATAGACATCTAAATATATAGGCCTTCTATTACTAGAGTAAATCCATAATACTAATATAGAGTCCTTCTCTTATAACATCCTAAAGTTTAAGCTCTTAGGACTAGAATATAAGCATTTTAGTGTTATTGACCTTCTTAGTCTATTTCAAAGTAATATATCCTCTTCTACTTCGTCTCTTCCCTCTCCTTCTTTTATATAGCCTAAAGCTATAATAAGAGAGTTATTAGGTTTAGTAATTAACGTTTTTTACATTTACTAAAATTTATTAGAACTTACTATAGGGCAAATAACAAGAGAAGACATAAACTTAGTTAGATAGATAGTTAGAAAGTATATAAGTAATCTACAAAGTATTATATTATTAGTATGTTATAAATTCTAATTCAATAGGATACTACTTACAAATACTAGAGCTATAGTTTCTATAAACGTCAATATCACTACTTAGGAGATAATTCAAATAATAGAGGATACTAATCTTTATGACTAATATACTCTTAGAGTATTAACAAAGCTAGATCTTGTTAATAAGAGAGCTAAAGACAAGGTTCAAGACAACTCATAAATAGATAAACTAGAAACAATTTACTAATATAACTTAGATCTTAGAACTTATTATAAATACAAGAAGTAAAGGCCAGTTTAAGCTCAGATATATAATCGTATACAATAAGAGCTAGAGTGACCTTAATATTACGTTTAATAAGCGTAATATAAAAGAAGCTACCTTCTTTACCCTTAATCCTTAAAGTTCTATTCTAAAGGAGAGAGCTAGTATTAAAGCCTTAAAACAGTAATTAAATAACTTATTAGTTAATGTTACTTAACGTAGTTTCCAAAGGGTTATATTAGACATTAGAAAACCTATAACTCTAGCTAGATATTATAGGTCTTATAAGAGAGACAACATAGGAATAACGAAATTATCTTATTAATATTACTTCTAAATTCTATAAAATTATAACGAAATCCATTGATATATACTATAGTCAAGATCAATGCTTTAAGATAAACGACTTTAAGCTAACTACTCTTATTATGAAAATGAATAAGAAGTTCTCTAAGACTATCTATAAGAAAAGATATACTCAAGTCTTTAGTAAGGTTAAGACTAGAGCTCCTATTCTTCCTAAGTGTAAACTAAGTCTAGCTAATATTCAAACTTCTAATTATAATAACGACTTATATTTATTAATAGAAACCCTAGTTTCTAAGATCAGTTCTCTATAATATCTAGAATTGTAAGACATTACTACTTAGATAGAAAAGTTGTTAGAAATTGCTAATAGTAATATAATAGAATAGATTACGTGTAAATATAACTAGTCAAAAGGATTTAAGATTAGTATAATAAACCTATCTCTTATACTATCTCTATTTACTAAATAGTTATAAGTGTAGGGTTTCTATACTCATTATCATATAACTAAAGTTATATATAATATCTATTACTTTAATTATAAGGTCCTTTAATACTATTATAATAATAAAATTCTCTATAAATAGTTATAGGAGAAGTTAATTTAGCCTCTACTTCTCTTATATATATAGGCTTTATAACAAGTTTCCTTCTTAGTCAAAGTCAAGTACTATAGAAATCTAATGACAATGAACTATTACTTTATAGAGAACATATATAAGTTACGAGAGGTATATCTAAATCTCTAGTTTCAAGACCTCTAATCATAGTTAATAAAAGATAATAAGAGAGAGCTACTCTTATACCTTAAGGATATACTAAAGGTAATAATAAGTAATAACAATTATACGATTTAAGACTTACATGATATACTTAAGTCTTACTATAAGGTCACTTAGAAGAGGTTCGTTAATACTGTTTATTTATAAGTAGTTGATTATTTCCTAATTAGTAGTAAGACTAGTCCTTTATAGATTTTCTCCTCTTACTTTATAGGTAATATATTAGATGTAGAGCTAAATAAACTCATAGGCAAAGAGGATAAGACACTTAAGAGAAAGAATATAATCTAACTAGAACTTACTAGTCTAAAGATAAGAGAGAAAATTCTAGAAACTTAAGATAAGGTTAAGTTTTATATCTATAAACTCTCTTTAGTTTATACTATATTCTCTTTTACAATAATATAATTTTAATAGGTTCCTTTATAATACTAATGATTTAGTTAGATAGTTGTAAAGCTCTTTGAACTAACCTTAGTATATTTATTATAAGATAAGATTTTATATAAAAGAGATAATAGAGGTATATTAGAAAATTCCTCTTATATTATACTTACTATAAATAGTAAGATTATATATATAAATAAGCTTATAAAGTAAGGTGAACATTTTATTAAAGAGTATATAAGAAAGCTAGTTTTAGGTTCTAAATAACCCTTAACTTAAAATCTCTTAACTTAAATTCTCTTGACTTAAATTCTCTTAGCTTAAATTCTCTTAACTTAAATTCTCTTGACTTAAATTCTCTTAGCTTAAAATCTCTTAGTTTAAGTTCTTTTAGCTCTTATATAAAAATTATTAAGAGACTTCTCTAAGATAACAATACTAGCCTAGAGTCTCTAGAGTAGAGTATAAGACAGGCTAATTACTAGTCTATAGACGTTATAGGCCTAAGGATCACGTAGTTCTATAGAGATCTTTATCTATAAGAACTATTCTCTATCTCTAAGTATTTACTAAACAAATAGACAGTTATTAAACATATACCTTTACTATGAATTAGAGGAAATGTTAGTAAAACAAGTATTATAGTACTATTACAATTATATGAATAGATAAAGATATCTATTCTATGAAATAAGAATTTAAAGAGTATTAGTATAAGTAGAAAAACCTAAAAGTAGACAAGTACTATTATAAGTACATGAAATAAGAAGTAAGACAGTACTATTATAAGTAAGAAAAATCAAAAGTAGACAAGTACTATTACAAGTATATGAAATAAGAATTAAGATAATACTATTACGTATAAGATAAGAATTAAGAATCAAGATAATACTATTATAAGTAAGAAAAACTAAAGGTAGGTAAGTACTATTACTAACCTATAAAATAAGAAAGAAAAGCTAAAAGTAAGTAAGTACTATTACTAGTACGTAAAATAAGAAAGAAAAGCTAAAAGTAGGCGAGTACTATTACTAGTACATGAAATAAGAACTAAGATAATACTATTATAAGTAGGAAAAACTAAAAGTAAGTGAATACTATTACAAGTATATAAAATAAGAAAGTAGATAAGTACTATTATAAGTATATAAAATAAGAGCTAAGATACTACTATTATAATAAGAAAAGCCGAAAGTAGACAAGTACTATTACTAAGAAAATATAAGCTTTAGCTAGTTTTAGTATTAAAGACTTAATAATGTTAAGTTTAAGTAACTACTAAAGTAATAGTTTAGTACTATAATAATCCTACCTCTACTAGGAATAAAAGACATATATACTATTTGAATATTAAGAAGGCTTAGACAAAGAATTCTTTAAGAGTCTTATAATACTTAAAACTTACAAAGAGAATCCTAGGTTTAAATCTCTTGTAGTACGTTTTCAAGCCTCCTTAACTTAGAAGACAAAGAGAATGTAATAAAGATAATAGGTATTTACTTATAGCCCTTACTAACTAAGGTAGACTCTTAACCTAATATCTATATATATAAGTTATTCTCTCTATATCTAGTTTATCTTAACTGTGTTAGTAGTCTACCTCTTTAACTAACTCCTTTAAGTACTAGCTATCTTATTATATATACCTTTTTACTTCTCTAAACCTAGTAACTTAATTACTAGATCAAAACTAATAAATATAATTATTTATAGTATGTTATTTATATTAGACCCTATTAAGTAAACTATACTCCTCTTATTTACTATACCTATTACATTACCTAAGTATATAAGAGGATTTAATAGTCTAAAGATTATATTTAAATCTCTCTCTAGGTTAAGCTACTCTTTAATAGACTCAGTTATAGGCTCTACTTACTCTTAGTAGTTAAGTTAAGTAGATCAAGAAAAGTTATTATTGACATAAAGTAATAATATATAGGTATCTTAGAGATAATAGGTAGAAGGTTATTATTATCTAAGTAAACGTCTTAGAGGAGTTATAGAAGAGATAGAAAGTAGTAAGAGTAATTATCTAACTATTAAAAGAAGAGAATTCAATTAACTAGTAAAGTCTTACTTTTATATAAGAGTAAGGCTATATTAGGCATAGCTAGAGGAAAAGTAATATCTCTAGTATAACATGTATACTAATGACTATCTTTAAGATATATATCCTTTTAGGATTTAGTAATTCTAATCTTCCTAGTTGTCTTATCTATAAATAGTCAAAGACTTGTCTATTAGATATTATTAAATGACTCTCTATACTGTTTTCTTAACATTGTTTTAGGTTTAGTCTTCTATAATAGTTTATTATAAAGTGACCTTAGAGGAAACTAAAAACAAGTATAAAAGAAAGTCTAATTAAATTCTTTACTCTCTTAGTTCATTTAGTTAGAAAGTACATAGAAGTACTCCTTAAAGATTTTAAAGGTGACTTCTAAGTTAATTTCTAAGCTAAATAGTCCTAGGAGATAAAATAGATCACTCTATTTAAACTTTCTAAATTCATAGTTATATATAAACTATCTCTTAAGACTATTAGCCTCTTATATTCTATAATATAAGAAGTTACTATTATAAAGCCACAAAATGAATAAGGCTAGAGCCTAACCTATAAATAGTAAGGATCTAGGTAGAGTTAATATCAAAGACTATAAGCTAAGCTATAGATTCTAGGATTAGTAATTTAACGTCAAAGGCTCTAAGTAAAGCCATTAATTTCAAGCTTAGTATAAATATACAAGTAATAATATTATATAAAGAATATAAGACTTCGAATATATAGTTACCTTGTCTTTATTAGTAAGATAAGAGGAGCTAAAACTCTTTAATAGCTATAAGTCCTAAGAGTACTATAAGTAGTAATTTTAAGATATTAATAATAAATTCTTACTTACTAGACTTATAGATATCTAAGATCTATAATTTATTATCTATAACATAATATAAAATCCTATTATAGTAAAGATAGGCGTCTCTAAATATAATTAGAGCCATAATGTATAGAAATCTTATTATAATAGCTTAATACCTCTTTACTATTTACTAGAGTCTAGATATATATCTATAACTACTTACTATAACTATCTAGGCTTTATTAGAACCTCTTGTATTCGTCTACTACTAGTAAGTATTTGAAAACATTTTTTAAAACAGTCTAACTTAAAGAATGCTTTTATATAACTCTTCTTGTATAAGGTAGTTCTATGTCTTCTTAGAACTCTAATACAAATTCTAAATGTCATTAACGTTAATAAAAGATAAAAGATATAGTAAAAGATTATATAATAATAACAACTATATTATATTCGTTATTATAGTAAGTCTAAGACTTAGATATATATAGTCTATAATAAGGCTAGTTAGTAGAGTAATATATACTATCCTTTAGCTTAGTGAATTTGTATATAACAAATATAAAGACATTTAAGAAGTAGAATTAAGTAGATTGACTACTAAATTAGAGCTTAGTATAATATAAGATACTAATGTAAGATATATATATAAGAGGAAGGGAATAGTAAATAGGTAGAGCCTAAGGAGCTAGATCAAATCAATATAGTAAACAAATCGTCTTTAAGATAAGAGAATAGCTCACTTAAGAAGGTTCTATTTATATTATTTGTAAAATTAAGTATCTTTATATAGATCATATTACTCCTTGATTTAGTTCTTTGAAAAACATACTATATATTACCTATACTTACATCTACTATATTAGTCTCTATAAGATAGAGTCCTAACTTTATATAAGTAGTAAAGTAGTACTACAAACACCTTATTCTTCTCCTATTTACATAGTTTTACTTCTACTCTATCTTCTTTACTTCTATGCCTAAATTCAATTATATTAGAGCTTTACTACTAAAAAATTCATAATCCTCTACTATATATACTATATCTTAACCCTCTACTATACTTGTTATACCTAAGTGTTTATTATCTCTACTAAGTTTCTTAGATATTAAGACAGAAGAATAATTGATCTTACTACTCTAGATTATTCTTACTTTCTAATTTTTTATATGTCTTCCCTTCCTTAAAAGTCTAATATTCCTATTAATAATAAATATAAAACTCTTCAAAGAGAGAATATATGTAAAGAAACGTACCTAGGTCTATATTTCTTGATTCTATTAAAGAAAAGCTTTATTAATAACTATAAATTTAATTACTAGAAAGTTAGGAAGATCTTCTAGGCGACTTAGCTCTATAGTAGTAAAGCCTAAGCCCTTGAGATTCTAAGACTAGTTGTTAGTAAGCTTGTCTAAAGGAGTAATATAGTGTCATGTTCTAGTATCTATAGCTCTGATTTTATAAGACTAATTTGTAAGAGCAATGTAGCTTGTATTAATATAAGAGTTAAAGTATATGTTTAGTTATTCATTTAGAGTATTAGAAAAGAAGAGCTAGTAGTAATTTAAAGCCTATTAGTAAGACTTGTAGTTGGCTTATAAAACACCTAGTATATAGCTTTGAAATTTAAATTGTCTTATATATTGATTTTGGTCTAACCCTATACTAATAACTATAGTACTTCTAACAATGAACCTAGAGTACTTAATAGAGACAATATAAGGTTCTTTGTATATAAATGCCTAAATCTTCAATTAAAGTTCTATTACTAGGCTAGGAAAAGAGTAAAATTCCTAGAGTAGTACTAGGTATTTAAGTAAGTGTAAAAGAGAAGGGTTTTAAGAGATAATTAATATACTATTCGAAGAATATACTATAGTTATAGTAGAAGACTCTGTTTCTATACTTAGTCAACTGTTCCTCTATACTAACTAGTTCATGATCTAGAATACTTATAAGTAACCTATTAAACTTTGTTCAAATCTTAGTTATTAATATACTTAGATCATCTACTCTTTGCCTAGAGTACTATAGAGTATTACTTGGCCTTAAGAGCCTTATTATCAAAATAAAGTTATATAGGTATATAATAAAAAATTAACAAAAACTAAACAATAGTAAAAATCAAAAAGGATTTAGTTATAGAATTAAGTTCCTAAAACTAAGTAAGTAACTAGGTGAGTATAGTAATTGTTTATTATTATAAGCTAAGGTATAGCTTTCTCTTATAGAAGTGTATAGACAAGGAAGGCTATACATTGTAGATATGATTATAGTAATGTCAAAGACAAAAAGATTAGACTATTACCTAGAAAGTAATTTATAAAGTCTTGACTTGACTTAAACAAGTAGCTAGATCACGTAGAACTACTAATTTAAGACTAACTACTACAAAGATGAATATTTCTATGTAATTAACAAAGAGTATTATAGAAAGAGAGTTATATAAGTAATATCTTATATATAAAATCCTATTCTAATTTCGTCTATTATCTATATAATAAGAATAGTAAAAGCTTATATCTAAATACACTATATAAATTGAAATGTTAATAGAAAGGAATGAAATCATTAGGAATTAAGAGCTTTGAAAAGCCTAGTCTTAGTACTCTATCTAATAGCCTAGTAAATCTAAATTAACCTTTCCTACTTTAACCTAGTATATATACGTGTATAAAATCTTAATTACAAATCTAGTTACTACCTCTAGAATGAGATAAACTATAAAAGTTAGTACTAATAAACCTATATAAAAAATAAACATAGAATAGATAGAATTTGAGTACCTTTAAACCTTAATCCCTAATATAAAACGTATAACCTTACCTCTCTACTACTTTTTAATGTCCTACTAGATATACTTTAGTATTAGAAGGGGCTTCTCTTTATATACTTGAATTAATAGTCTCCTTGACTATTTGTTCTCTAATACTATCTTGTAAGTTAGAAGTTTGTTATTACTTCTATAAATCTAATATATAGTCTCTCTTATTACTAGATTTTAAGAGTAGTCTACAATCTAAACCTAAATATATCTCTTTGTACTTAACCTATATTACTATAACTAGGTTAATATCCTTCGATAAGTATAACTATATTCTACAAATAACATTGTCCTAGCTAGAGAAGTCTCTAGCTACTTACGATAGAATGTTATAGACTTACTATCTCCTAATATAACAAGGACCTCTACTTGAAGATCTATTAATTAGATCTTGAATTCGATCTATATAGTGAATTAGCTAGTACTATAAGAGTAAGCTAATCATGTATACATAGGAATCGTCTTTACCTTAGTCTTAGTAGTCTTTGTTATAGTTATAGTGTTAGGGCGTGAACTACTAGAGGTAGTGTAGATAGAGTTGCTTATAGTATATATAAAAGAGATATCTTTTAGAATATAGCTAAGAATAACAAGGAGTAAGGTAGATAGGTTTAGATACCTTGTCTTATCTATAGTAGGTAACCTAATAATAATGTTAAGGAAGCTCTTATAGTGATTAGGCGTTTTATTAAGCAAGAAACTAGGGCAAGAGGCCTATAGCTAAGAATAAGCCAAGAAGCGAACTAATTAATAAAAGAAGAATTAAGGAGAGTACTTATTAACCTATAACGTTCTACTACGTATTCTTATATATCTTCTAAGCTATAGAAATAGTAAGACTTATACTTTGATTTAAAGAAGGAAAATGAATTCGTAATATAGTTTGAATATTAATCGAAGTAGTTTATATACCTAGTGGCCTATAATTTGTTTTAATCTTACTATTATAGTAGGCTAATCTTAGTCGTAATATATACTTGATCTTGTTCCTTCTAGAGGCGTATTTGATATAATTAGTAGTAATAATTATTACGCCTTTAGTAGTAGTATACTACTCTTAATTAAGTACCCTATAAAGTTACGATTTATAGGGTACTTAATTAAGAATAGTATATCCTTAACCTAAGTTAAATAGTCAAAGTATCTTTATACTAATATCACTCTACTTAATTACTACAAGATATATTATAAGTACTAGATCAATAACTTTAAAGGCTCTAATAGTACATATATATATTATTTAGAAAATCAGTTAGAGGAGAGTCATCATTACGTTTCCTAGCTATACTAGCCTCTATACTATCTTGTCTCTCTACTTAAGACTATTATCGACTTATTAAATAGACCTCTAAATGATAGCTTAGAGTAGACTTCTTAGGAGACGTTTATATAGACTTAAGAGAGTACTTAAGGGAGTATTGACACAAATATACTAGATAGAGATATACTTACCTATAAAAATACATATGAGGAACTAAAGTTTATCGAGTATAATGTCATGAAAGAGAAGACCTACAATAAGAAGCTCTAATAACATACTAAGATAAACAAACTCTTAGCTAATATTCTTATTATATTCTACTAGGTAGATAAGAGAGAGGAACTTAAACTCTCTAACATATAAAATCATCTTGCCTTAACTATCCTACTCTATTACTCTTAGATTATCACTTCTTTACTAGATGATTCTTGTTATTCTAGTTTACTTGATTACGTTAAAATATACGTAAGTGTAATAAAAGATTCTTAATCCTAGGTAAAGTTTATAACAAACCTTACTCTCTTTTAAGAACTCGTTCTTGTTTTATTATACATTGTTCTTGTTACTATTAAGGTTAATAAGGACTATGTAAATCTACACTCTGTGAGTAAATCAGTGTATTAAGAAGTTATCTAAAAGCGACTAAGGACTTCGAAGTATAGAAATATTCTTACTTTATAAGATAACTCTTATTCCTCTACCCTATAGCCTATGATTACTAAAAATCGACAAGTAGATATTCTATTAATATATATAGTTACTTCTTAGATTTTAATAAGAGCTCTTATATATTCACTAACTAGCTAGTAGACCCTAAATATACTATACTATACTAGGAAATGTCTAGCTAGCTTCTATATAATATCCCTTACATTATTAAGAAATTGTTTAGTAACATATTGAAGTAGGCCTACCTACTAGTGACTAGTGTCTTTTCGTTGACTTTTTCTAGGTTATGTAAAATATATATAATCCTTAGATATCTAACAACTACTTATATACTCTTTATAAGTCTACCTCTCGAATATAACTACTATGTCTAGTTAGTAAGTAAGCTAATCTATATAGAAGTAGAGATTTGAGGATTTACTAACGTAATTCATAGTCTATATATCCTAAGTAACTATAAACACTCATAGTAAAAAGAGACTACTACTATACTCTCTACTAGAAAAGAAGCGCTAACAACTAACTAAGACTAACAATAGGACTAAACATACTACTAGAGGAGCGTCTAAGAAGAAGAGTCAAAGTATGATCAATAAGTCAAGTAGTAATACTACTAACGGCTATCTAACTAGTTCTAGAGACTCTTATTCTAATATATGAACACGTAATAGTGAATCTTACGAATACGTAACGTCTACTAATCAACCTCGAGATCCTCTAGTAGATACGCAAGCCCTAGGCTTATAATATAACGTACTTAACACGTTAGAGCTACTAACGTAGCTATTAGTAAATAACAGTCTTATAGATAGGATAGGATTTGACGTAAGGTCAATGATAATAATAGGTTTTAATATAACATCAATAATAGAGATAGAATTCGATATATCATTAGTCATAGAGCTAGGATTGATTCTCTTATCTCTAGATATAGCTCTTTACCTAGATAAAGTATAACTTATAGAAGGTAATAAGATTGAATTACTAAGTTGACTTCTACATCGTTAATTGTTATAAGTATATCTTAAATAGTAGGAAAACAAAGACTACTCTACCTTTGTTTATATGAAGTATGACATCTTTATCAAGATAGTAGACTAACCCTATATACTAGGTAATATTATATGTCTTACCTTGTTAGTTCTTCATAGTGATCCTTGGGCTCCTTATCTTAATGAGTAGTATTACCATAGTAGTATGTCCTAGCTTTACCTATATTAGTCTATTAATTAGTATAAACACCTCTAGCTTAGAATAGTTCTTAATCTTTCAATAGTTAACTACATTCATAATAGAGGAGATCTGTCTTCTTTAGTCAATCACGACACCTAAGACATTATAAGTAATAGACCTAGTAATAAGCTTTATAATACTCTGTAGTAACCTTACTACACCTAGTTATATAAGTCAGTTTGAAAACAAGGCTCTAATCTACTATAGTAGCCTATGCTCGAGTCTTGTTCCTAGCTTTGTATACTAGACTCTACATTATGAGTATAACATCTACAAAGATATAATCATTCCTACTCTCTATTGACATTACGAGGTTTTGGCGTTCATAATAGGACTGATTTGAGAAAGTTAGAGTAGATACGCCTATGTTTGACCATTAGACAGTGACGTAGCTTCTGACTTACTAACTACTCGTACTATTAAGCTTAGAGTGAATTTGTACAAAACAGAGACTATAATTATAATATTAGCTACTACTAGAGAAGTAACTACATCTTACAACCTATATGATTATAAGCTAACCTAGCTAGTTAGGTTCGTAGTAACAAGGTTAGTATAGGTCTTATTTCTTAGTACTAGATGTGACTATAGAATGTAAAGACTATATAGTTGTATAAGGTGTTATCTAGACAGTTTGTTCTTACTTTATGGAAATTTCTATTATTACTTAGCTAGGGCTTAACTAGGACCTAGTTACTAGTAAGCTAGAAAAACTTCTACAAGAGACAATAGTATACTCTTTTTTATTATCCTATAGGAAAAACTCTCTCTCTTGTGTGATCCTTAGGGCATTAGGTTATAATAGAAGTTATTAAAAAGTACTAAGTAGTTAGGTTTAGAGAGGTAAACCTTCCTAAGCTATATTACTAAAGTTATCTATCTAAAGGCTAATTCTAATTTAGCCTAACACAGCCTCTTAGTCTAAGCTCTAAACTTTTGGTATTAAACACGTGATTAAGTCTAATCCCTATAAAAGTTTTATAGTTCTAGATAAGTTAAGTACTAGAAGTGGTTTCTTAGTAAAGAGTAAGAGTTATAATCAACTTGATAGTTGAGTATTAGAAACGACTCCTCTAGGTAGTGATCTCTTAGGACTAAGAAATAGCTCCTTAAAAGCAGGCTAGCTATTATTACCTCTAAGAGCAGTAGTATATAGCTACTCTTATCGATAGAAACAATAATATAAGCATTCTATCACTTTTAGAACTATATGAGATGTGAATGATAATATGTACGTGACTAAAATTTCGGTCATACAATTACTAAAAGCTAGAATAGCGTAATTATAGGAACTTACTCTTCGTGTCTTATAGCTAGACTCTCTAAGCATAGAAGAGAGCAATGTCAAGTGATTAGGCTCTACGTCATCTCCTTTTAAATGTTCTAGAACTATTAGAAAACAGACCTACCTAATGTACTTAGAAGTACGCCTCTTATGTATATAAAATGTCATACTAAATGTTCGGTTTTAGAACTCAAGGGCTTTACTAATACTGAGTTTTACTAATGTAGTTACTCTACCTTTTGTAGAAGTTAAGTAAGGGTAGTCAAGGTATATTAAACGAAAAGTTTGCAATACTAATACTATTGAGTAGTATACGCTATGTGTCGTGACACTGTCGTCAAGTAGTAATAGCCAAGTGTTTATAACGATATAATGTAAGATCTATATAGTGATCTCAATAGGTATAGTAGTCGTATTACTATAGAACATATAGAAGATTTAGGTTGTAGAGAGAGTAGTCATAATAACAGATAGATGTTAAACTAGTAGTAAGCTACTAAGGTTACTTTATACACGTAAGTATATAGTTATATGACTATTATAAACTACTAGACTGTTTAGCCCTTCTTAATCCTAAACTTCTATCTTTAGTCTTAATTAAATCTAGTCTAGAATGGAAACACTACCTTATATTCTAGAGAATGTAGCTAGTCTTCCTTATATCTTACATAGTATATTAGGCGTGACATTTATAGTCTCTAAATCAGTTCTTATCAAGAAGCTCCTTCTAGGAGACAACTACAAAGAATAACTCAACATCACGCTAAATCTACAAACACTTAGAACTATACCCTTATATCACGAAGTTCTTCTACGTGTATAAGGACATGATTGTTCTTGAGCGCCTTAAGTACTTACTCTATAAGCGCCTCTAAGACCTCTATGAACAAAACTAGCTACTTATACGCCAAGACGTGGTTAGTTAGGCCTTACAAATTACATAGGCGATTCAGTATACTTGTATAGCGTTATATAAGTAGACATTAACACTCATAATATCCTACTCGATCAGTATGAAACCGTGAAGCTATCTGATTTTACTAGGTCTTTGCTCGATAAATCAAAGCCTATAGTAGCTCTTAACACGTAGTCTAAGCACCTAAACATACCTTATACAAAACCATCGATCTACTCTAAGCTATACGAGATAGAGACGACAAATAAGCTATACTCTAATAAAAACGACAAAGAGCTTAAGGAGCTGTTCAAAGTAGATAAGTATCTAGATATAGGTAAGTTGATACTAGGAAAGGTAATTACGAACTGTTAGATAGCCTAGTATAAGATGTTCTCAAGGTATATCTAGTCTTAGAGTAAGATACTTAGTCTTAGGCGATTATAGCCCTATATATTTTAAGGATAATAAGGATTGATAGTGTACAAAAAAGACAGTGTATACAAACCAAATAGTACGTACAAACCAAATAGTATCTACAAACCAAACAGTACGTACAAACTAAATAGTATTTACAAACTACATAGTATATACAAAACAAACAGTACGAACTAATATAAACTAGGTAGTGTAGTACAAGTACCTAGTACAAGTACCTAGTACAAGTACCTAGTACAAGTACTTAGTACAAGCACAACTAGGACAAGTATAACTAGTACAAAGTACCTAATACAAGTATAAATAAGACAAGTATAACTAGTACAAGTACTTAGTACAAGTATAAATAGGACAAGTACAAATGAGACAAGTATAAATAAGACAAGTACAAATAAGACAAGTATAATAGTATAAGTATAACTACACAACTAGCTCAAGTATAATAGTACAAGTACAAATAGCTTATATAGATTAGCTTAAGTAACTAGAAAGTGAGCTTCTTTTGCCCTTTAGCTAAAGTCAGCCTATAAGTAAAGGTATCTATTACTCTTATACTTTTGATTTAGTAGTTAGACTAGACTATATATTAGTATATTACGTCTTGATCTTAAAAACTATTAACGTCTATCCTTATATATTAGAAAACCTTATATACTAGAAAAAATAATAGGTACTTTGACTTCAAGTATCTTAAAATCTATATATACCTTAATATCTCTAATATTTTCTTATAAGTTATATTCTATAACTACTCCTAGATACCCTAAACTCTTCTTACTAGAAAATCACGTTCGTATTATTGTCCTTATACCTGATTTGCAAAGAGTCTCCTATTATAGTATAATAGACTTCCTCTATTATAGCTCCTACTACTAAGCTTATACTACCTCTAATACTTATAAAGGAGCTATCTAAGCTCTAAGATCTTATTATAATATAAGGAATCGTTATTAGCCTTAGTAGCTACTATAACATATAGATTTATTTAAGATCACCATGTAGGTCAATACCTTAGATCAAAAGTGAGTAACGATTTTAGTTAGTATAAAATAACCTTATACCTCTTATAATACTTAGGTAATTTCGACGTAATTTCGATTATATAATTATTAACAAGGCCTTATAACTAGTACTCGATTTACGTAATATTACTTTATAAGTAACTAGGTTACTATAAAGACTATATCTATCTAACGAGTTCTTATATTAGTAATGTAACACAATAACAAAGCTTATTACTAGCTAGAGTAATAAATAATAAGAAGAGATTCTTAGCTTTAGTATCTACTGTCCTTATATCTATAAATAGAACACTACTAGAAAGGTAGAGTATATTACCTTTAACCCCTCTAATAACTAATAAATAGTAGTTAACATCTAATCCTTAATCCCTAGTCTCTATAGTACTAGACTTGATCAAACAATACTAGTATTATAAATTAATAAGTTAGTTATAACAATTAAAGGTAAAATCATTAGAGTATAGGAATCTTTTAGTAAGGCTAGTACGTTAGTACAAAGTATACATTAACACGAAGTGTTAAGTTATTTGAATAACTAAAGCCTTAAAGTTATAGGACAGTATAGAACTTAGATGCTTTTAGCTATATAAGTAAAGAAGGGAGATAGGCTAGATAAAAGATAACAAGATTTCATTGCTATCTTTCCTACTCCTAGGTGTTTATCTCTAGCAAGTTTAATACCTGTACCTTCTACTATGTCTCTAGATCGTCTCTTAGATCACCTTCTAGATCGCCTAGTTTGTACTAACTTTAACAATAATATCTACTACTATAGCCTAGATCTCTTGCCTAGATCTCTAAGACCTTAATACTCCTTCTTTGACGTCTATTACTAATGTCAAACACCTCTCCTCCTATAACTAGATTAAGGCACCTACACCTACTATTACTATCCTAGGCTATCTCTCTCTTTAGTCTACTCTAAAAGTTCCTAAGTAACTTCAAAAGGACTCTAGTCTTATCTACATCACCTAAAATGTAGCTCGTCATCTAAGTAGTCTGTTAAAACCCCTGTTCTACGTATTATATATCGTAAATCCTTTCTATAACATCTGTTTGATTAATGTCATAACTGACCAAAACAATATCTATAAACTCCTCTTATTTATTAACCCTAGCTCGACTAGAAACAGACTCAATACATTTACTATTAATATCAAGGTTACGAAAAACACTGTAATTTTCTATTATAAGAAGGCGGCTACCTATGAGTTCATTAGACTATATAAATTCAAAGGTTATAGTTATGAATTCGAGAAGGCAAACACTACTAATCAGATCAATAGCAATACTAGACATCATAGGATCATCTTATACTACTTTGACAATCTCAACTTTATTATCTACTATAAAACAGACAGATATATTATGTTTAACACTAATATAATTATCTCTTCTCTGAATAGTAAAGAGCAAGAAAACAATAGTCTCTCTAGCTTATTAGAATCGTTGTCTCTATCTTCGACTAACAGCCCTCTTACTACTACTCTTACTAGGTCTAGATTGATAATCAAGGAGGAGGGCCAGGTAGTTCTACTCAAATCTACTCTTGAACTCAAAACCTATGTCTCTTATAAGCCTCTTTAGTTTCAAGAAGTCGTACTATAGCTCTAGGTATCTCAAACTCTAAAGCTTATATAGGCTTACTATACTAAGGGTAAGTTTTAGGTACTAGAGGTTGAAAATATAGTGGTTTAGGTCAAAAGATAAGAAGAAGGCAACTAGAATGATCTAAGGAAATTGACTATACTGATTAGTAAGATTCTCTAGTTAGTAAAGGGGTATAGTAGATATACTACTATTAAGTATAATAATAAGAGAGATAAATTAGTAATTTAGAAAGCTAATAGAGACGTGATACTACTAAAGGACTTGTATTCTAAATAGGATAATGTAGGCAATTCTAAAGACATAGGAACTAAGAGTACTATAAAGTATATTAACAGAGTAAAGACTAAAGAAGGAAGTAAGGTGTAAAGTATAGACCTACTTTTCTATTTATATAATCCTCTTTTGTTCTTAGTATAGTACTACTATATTATAACTAGATGTAATACGTCTACAAGTCATCTAATAGGCCGTTAGTAGTATTACGTAGAGTTAAGTGTTTTGAGTTAGTATTACAAATGTCCTTATAGTTATCTACAGATAGATTATCGCCAACCTAGGACAAAGCGCTTTCTTAATTACTAATAGTATTCTAATCTTTACGCCTATTGTCCTTACTAGCCCTCTCCTTATAATGATAGGTTTTAGGGCTTTAGGCCCTATTACTAGTAAGTAATCATAGTTATAGTTTATAGTAAGAGTAAGATCAAGACTAAATTTTGTTACGTTACATTAGGCTCTATCACGGCTTGACTTTAGTCAATACTAGGAAATGTTAGTACACATAGCGTGTTTATATATCTATAGAATATAGTAATAAGAAGATATAGGGTTACTATAGTTAATAAGATTATACAAGCTTAGAGGATAATTTTAAGAGCTATTGTCATAGTATACTCTAGCCTAAGAGGCTGTAGTGTACTAGGTACACTGATATTAGGTTGCTCAAAGAACTTAGACCGTTAGTAAGCAAATACTAGGTCAGTGCCATTGTCTAATACTATACCTTATTCACGTAGCTCTTCCTAATACTCATTTCTAACCGTTTATAGAACTTCAGAATCCACAATACTAGCTCTATTGAGCACAGTACTTGACACTTCTATCTAAACCTACTAAGTGATGCTCATGATAGAGCTACTCGACACTACTAACATCCTCGACATCTCTACTAACTTAGCTACTCCCTTCGATTACTTAACAAATAACAATACTAACGTAAGACAATGCTAACCTATATATAGAGCGTTCGGTCCTACAAGTCTAACTTCTAGCTATACCTAGACGAGACAGCTATACACTGTGTAGACGTACAGACATATATATATAGGTAGAAGGTCGTAGGCTAACAAGAGAGTAAAGAGCTAAAATAGTACTACGTCGAGTAATAAGCAGGCCATAGTAGTATAGACTTCTCAAATGAAACATACTGTCGTCTTTCATTACGTTTACTAGTAGAAACAATTCGTAGTAGGCACGATGTTTGCAACTAGGTTTATACGGCTATAAGTAGACAGATTATAGAGAAAAGTATTAACTGACATAAGGTAGAACACTCCTCGAGACATAACTACGAACTGGTTTCAAAGATTTGAGTTAAGAGTCTAGCCCCTACATAAAGACTACTTACTAATAACTTGTAGACGAACTATAGCTCTATTCTATACGCCTAGAATTGCTTCGATTTTACTATGGCTACCCTAAGGACGTAACCTCGTTCCTCTAGGCCGATATACTAGAACAAAGTATTTAACTAGAGATTATTATCACTCTGTCTTGTAGTCCTACTACTCCTACTACTCCTACTACTCCCTACAGGCCTCGATCTCCTTGTAGCACAGTATTATCAATTCTCTTGGCCATTAATTCCCTTGGCTATCAATTCTCTTGGCCATCAATTCCCTTGGCTATCAATTCCCTTAGCTATTAATTCCCTTGACTATCAATTCCCTTAGCTATCAATTCCCTTAGCTATCAATTCCCTTGACTATCAATTCCCTTGGCCATCAATTCCTTAGGGCAATACTCTACACCTAGCCGCCCGTGATTATAAGAATTTACTCTTTGTGATTTTGTTGTTTTTTTTAGTTTTGTTAAGAGGAGGTTTAGAAGTAATTAGATGATTGTGATCACGCGACTTAGGTGTTTTGCTTATGGTTAAGGGTTCACTATCAGAGATATCGAGATCAAAGAAGGCTTTTGTGATATCCTTCCTCTTAAAAGGCGTCCTCTTTTGTAATAGCGACATTGTTGCTTATCTAGCTCTAAAACAAAAGACAAAGGCCTCTTCTACTTTACTACCTTTAGTAGAATACTAGTAATGTCAAAGAAGTACTTTCACCTAATGTTTAAGCGTTCCTAGGATAAAGCTTTCACAGAAGAGAATATTTAGAACGCCTTCAAAAAGTCTAGGATTTGGCCTATAGATAGAACTATAGTCATAGCCAAAGTCAAACGACCTCCTCTATTACTCCTAAAAGCAATAACAGACCCAAATTTTGTCTCTCTTATAGTACAAGAGATTCGTAAGTTCAAACTCGACTATAAGAGAGACCCTATTAACTAGAAGATAGAGATCATTTTCAACTCCTAAGAAGCTTTAGCTACTAAGGTCTCTATACTTAAGTACATTAATCGAGGCCTTTACAAGACATTTAATCTTTAAAAGAAGAAAGAGAGAAAGAACAGGAAGCTTAATTTGGCTAGTAAAGAGACTATAGGTATAGATTGTTACTCTCTTATAAAGGTAGCTAAGACTAGGGCTTATTTACAAGAGAAGGATACGATTACTAAGTGAGAGAAGAAAGAGAAGGAAGACAAAAGGAACGTCAAAGCTATAGATGCCTTTAAAAACAAAGAAGCTAAAGAAGCTAAGGTTATAGAGGCTCAGCTAGCTAAGGAATTAAAGGCCTAGAATCTTTAGGATCTACTTACTTTAAAGTCTCTTAAGAAACAGCTAAAAGTCAAGGTAATTAAGGCCAAGAAGGCTACTATTTAGATATCAAAGGCAAAGACGGCTCTTAAAGCGTCTAGATTAGCTAGTAAAGGAAAAGAAAAGACTCTTAAAGTAGTTCTAATTAGTAATAAAGAGGATAAGGTAGTTATTATAACAAGTCAGTCAAATTAAGAAATTAGACTACTAGAACGTTTTAAGAAATAATTCCAAATCGTACGATTATTATACTAATATACTATCTATTTAATACTTTAGAATCAGTTAATTATATTTTATAGTTACTTTTTAATATATTTTTAAAGTTATTATAATAAAGTCGTATAGTATAAGATTTAGTATAGGGTAGAATTATATAAGAGATTTTAGTTAGTTCTCTTCTAGGCTTAGTCATAGGCCGAAACTTAGCTAAGATTAGTAGATACTAGTTCTACTCTTCTAATATTACTATTATACTATTAACTCTAGATATTTCTCTCTATAATATTATTATAAACTAATTAACTTAAGGTATACCTCTATAGGTTTTATTAATAAGCTTATAAAGACAACGTTTCTTACTTATAATAATATAAGATTAGACAAGTCAGTCTATTACTCATTACTAGTATACTCTTATTAGTAAGTCATGACCTTAAACTAAAAGTTAATACTATTTCTTAATCTATGTAGAGTAAAACTAATATTAGACAAGATAACTATAACTCTAGTAACTTAAAACCCTAGGTAGGCTTGTTATAAGAATTACTTGATCCTTAGATAAATATACTAGATCATAAAAATGTCTCTACTAAAGGAGGACATTTTTATAGTAAAGTCATGATTCTTAAGTCTAAGGTATTCATAGATAATATAAAGAGCTAAGATTCTATTTTAGAGAAAAAAAACGTATATAAGAATATCTTAATAATTAAATCGATAGTTGTTATTAGTAACTTAGATATTGAATTAGTTAAGAAGGTATTCAAAAATACAAGGCGTAGTTAGTAGGTATTAATCGAAAAGTAATTTCATAATTCATGACTTTGTTACTTGTAAATCTAGATTTGTTTCTTAAGAGTAAACTACTTTATAAGTTATGTCTAAGTTATGTTACTATAGTACTCGTAGTACTATAGAGTAAAAGCCTAAAGTAGTATTAAGGACACGTATTTATCTAGAGACATAAGCATTACTAATTACTAAGGCTCTAGCTTACACTTACACTAATAGTGTTATATACTATGACTTAAACTCACATAATATTCGAATATAGATATTAGAAGATACTATATTATATAACTTTACTAGTTTGTTATTAGATAGTTAGATACAAACAGGAGTTAGAGGAGAAGTAAGGTTTTATTACTTGCCTTACTATAACGTGACTATAATCTAAGATAACCTATTTATAGGCCAAATTAATGTGTTTATCTAGGACAAGGCTAAGTGATTATATAAATTCAAAATTTGTTGTTATCTAGTAGTTAAGTTCGATATCTTAACTACTTTTAATTATACTTCTAAAATATATATAATTAGTAGTAACTAGGTACTAGTTTAGTTCTACTTAAAAAAGTAATAAGTTATAAGAGTGACTCTACTAGGGATTTAGCTTACACGAGCCTTCTCTTTATAGTTAAGTAACTAAGTAAGTATCTAGTAATTTCTAAAGTGATCTATATAGCACTTCTCTACCTTATAAGTTTATTACTAATCTTATTAACGTGTCTTAAGCCTACCTTGTTTCTATCTTTCGTGATAATAGACCTTATAGAGAAATTAAGAGCTCTTGAGAAACAGCTTGACGAGTTATCTAATGTATTTAACTATATTAGAAAATCTCTTACTACTAAGCATAGTAAGTAACGCTACTTAGCTTATACTAAAGCCCTAAGTAGATAGTTAGAATAAGTAGAGGAAATTTTCAAGTAATTCAATGAAATTTTAGTAGAATTAAAGAGTATTAAAAAGACACTTAGTATATACTCATTTACTAATAGTAGTGATTCACAAAGTAATACATTAACGACGAATGTTAGAGTTATACTAAAAGCTAAGTTAGAGCACAAAGATCTCTTATAAAGTCAATCTAAGATAGAATAGATATCTCTAACTAGCCCTAAAAGTAGATAGTAAGAATTAGTAGATATATCTAAGCTATTAGAGTACTTATCTCTACTTATACCTTTAGACTAAAATGTCATCGTATAAGAGCTTGTATTATAGCCTTGTTAAGTGTCTATTAATTATAAGGTTATGTTATTAACTTTAACTAAACCTCTTAACCTTATAACTTAAGTAAATAGTGTATTACTTTATCTACTACTAGAGAATAGAACTATACTAACGTTTCACTATAAGTATAAAGATATTAGCAAAGACTTAAATAAAGCAAAATTTGAGAAATTTTCTTCTAATCTAAGAGTTAAAGAAAACAGCTATTTCAAGCTTGTAGTCGAATACCTACTACCTCTTACTATAGAAGAAGCTACTTTTAACTAGTCTAAGAAAGACTATTATACAAACTTCTTATACTAACAAGACTCTTAAGAGCTTATTAAGTTGACTAAAGAATATAATCGAAAAATTATGTTCTTTAACTTCCTATTTCTAGAAAGCTAGAGGAGATCCTAGTTATAAAAGAAACTAAAAGAGTTCTAAGAGAATATACTTGAGAACTCTCTATAAGATATCTCTTATATTATTAGAGATCCTCTCTTTCTAGATATTGAACTTAGTCTAGGAGAAGAGTTAAAGTAAATAGGTAGTTATAATCTTTATAGTATTAGGATAATATACACCTATCTAGGTTTTAAGGTAATATATTTAATTATATATAAGAAGAATACTGAGTTTTACTCGATTAATATATTATGATCTAGTAAGTATAAAAGTTAGCTTATTATAAAACTAGCTTACAAGAAAAAACTAGAGTATTATATATATTAGGAATTCCTAAGGATAGTAAATTACTCTTAGGCCCTATACTATCTAAGTCGTATTATTACTCTAAGTAAACTAAATAAGTAGAAGATTCTATACTCTCTTAACTATTATAAACTAGAAGAGACTATTATTATAGAGCTAGGAGCCCTTTACTAGGTCTTAAACATAGGAACTAACTATGTAGTTATAATTAACATTTTATATAGTTCTTTACTAACTATTCCTAAGAGTTATAAGTTTTATTAGAAAAGTTATAACCTAAATATAATAATAGTAATCTACTTACAACTTCTTAAGAAAGGTCTACTAGCTAAAGTTTAAGTAAATATAAGGATATATCTATTACTAGAAAATCTAAAGACTATATAGTTGAATATTATTATAATAAAAAGGAAGGTACCTCTAACTAAGTCTTAGTTAAGGAGGCTCCTAGTTACACTCTATATAAGTAGTCTCTTTAAAGTAATTTATAGGAAGAAGGCTTTTTATTACTTGTACTCTTTGATCTATAGCTAAAGAGATTATTCTAAACCGTTATTTAAGATTAATAAGAGTAGACCTCTTATTATATAACTTATAAACGTTATTAGTATCTTAGAGAAAAGATCTTAGCTTATAGATTTCTTAGATTGTCTTACAAGGGTTAAGTTAGTAGAAATCATAGATAATAAAAAGGTAGACTAGTCATTTGTAGATCTAAGAGCTATTATTAATCTTATAAGTAACCTTAAGTAAGAGGACACTTAAAAAAGCTATACGAAGTTATATAATTACCTTAAAGATAGTTAAAAATAGAAAAAGATATATAGTAGGTTTAATAGCCTCTTATACCTTATTTCTCTAAACTAAGAAGATAAAGAAAACTCTTAGAGGGTATCTAGCTATATATATTACGAACTATCTAACTACGATATCTAGTAGTTCTACTCTCTACTAAATTCTAATTAGTTTATAAGGCCTATGTACTAGATAGAAAATATCTTCTAGGCGTTACTTTGAGATAATATAGAAGTTCTTAAGTTTAGGTAAGAGAGTAAGGATCTCAAAGAAATTACTCGATTACTTATAAATGAGCTAGTTCTACTTATAGAGGAGTTTTAGCTTATAAGGGTAAATGTATATAATTTTAAGAAATATAACTAATCTAAACTAGATTATTAATAGTAGGACTAGTCGTAGTACTTGACCTAGGTTCCTCTATCTAACAAGTTATATAATCTATATAATCTATATAAGATTAAAAAAATATATAATTATATTATAATATATTTGTCTTAGAACATGCCTTAAATCATAAACAAAGTAAGAAAGAGGCAAGGAGTTCGTGTAATTAGTATAATATATTAAAAAGGTCAAATCCTAAGAGAATTTCTAGGAGAACTAGTTCTCCTAGACACTTATTATAATAGTTAGCCTATAGAGCTTAGAAGACCTAATCTTAGTAATAAGCTTATTACTTAGATTTACATAGGAGAAATAAGTAATTAGGTAAGGAAGGTTAACTATTCGTATATACCTTCTATAGAGTTCTATATAATAAAGATATCTAGGTAGTAGAGGTAAATGATTATTATAATTCAAGATATACTATATAATAGTAAAATAACTACTTCTTATAGATAGAATTTCTTATAGAGATAAGGAAAAGAATATTTCTATAACATCTATAGTAAGTGTTTAGTTATAAGGCTAACCATGTATAGGCTATAGTAGTAAACTTTACTATTGTAGCCTATATATAGTTAAAAGGCTAGAGGCCATTTCCTATAAAGGTAGAGGTATTATTCAAGTCATTGACTATTATATACTCTAGATTTGAACTTTCTCTCTTGTTGTAATACTCTAACTATATTACTAATTATTATCAAAGACGATCTAATTAAGATTTTGTACTAAAGTGACTCTTACTATCTTTTTCTACTTTAGTAAGAGCTCTTATATAGTATATGTCTTACTATAGAATTAGGTGACCTTTATTCTATTAATATAATATTACTCTAAACTTTAATATACTTGCTTAAGTTTTATATTACTAACTTAAGGCAATGTTAGTAAAACCTTGTAGTTGACTATAGTAGTCTAAGGAGGATTATATTTAGTAACCTATAGTAACCTAAGAACCCTAGTAGTTATTTTCAAAGACAGTCTTAGTCAAGATACTATAACTCTATATAACGTTTAGTTTCTTAGTATATCCTATCTTAATGATTATACTACTATAGGCTAGGGGTAGTAGACTACTAACTATATCTACAAAGCTTTTAAGTGCCTTTACAAACATTAAGACTTGATACGTATATCTTGGCTTTGACTCTACCTCTCTTACTTACTCATAATATCCTCTATTAACAACCTAGAGTTATAGAGTCTATTGAAGATTTATAACCTTCCTTATTTAACTATCCTTAGTCTATACAGTTATATCGTATCTAATGTCTATAAATGTCTAAAGGCATATACATATAAGAAGAAACTATTCTTATAACGCCTACTTGGCCTAGAAGGTACTAGAGGAAGAAATTAGATAGATATTATCAAGTACTAAGATTAAGTAAGATAGTAAGAGTAATACAAGTTACTTGATTCTTAGTACAAGTATTTATACTACTGAGAAACTATTACTAAAAGGTATAAAAAGCAATGAAATGCCTATTACAAGTAGTGAAGATAGTGGCCTATACTATTAAAAAGGAGAAAGAGAGGTCATGTCTAACTACTAAGTAAAATCATAACTATTAAACTCTTGACTACTTAGTCTCTTAGTTACTTAACCTTAGGTAGAAATACATGACTAATTAAACAATGTAGTTTGTATTAAAGTTCACTTCTAAGCTTAAGTTAAGGGTGTTGAATCTACTCTTATCTAGTTTACTATATACTTAATAGGTCTCTAATATCAAGACATCTAATAACAATGTCCTCTAACGTTACGTCTAGATCCTTAATATCCTAATAGGATGTTTTAGGGCTTCTTTTATTACTCTCTAGACATTTATAGGCCTTGTCTAATATCGAAACTCGTCTACTAGGGTCCTAGTACTATATTATTAGACTCTTTAAAGGATATTACTTTTCTCTAAGTATTATGTGCTCTATCTTCTACTACTGTCTTAAATCCCTTAAGAAAGCATAATCTCTTATCCTAATCCTCTATTAGCTTATAGTATATAACTATCCTCGAGTAGAATTATAATAAGAGGAGGATAATGTCGTTCCTCTACTAGATCTATAAGACTTATCTAATAAAGAGGTAGAAGAGAGAGAGGTAGAGGAAGACTATTAATCTATACTAGTAGGAGTTCAAGATACTCTATTGTCGAGTTAATAGCTATCTTATAAATACGAATAACTTATTAGAGGTCATTAAGGTACTCTTCTTATATTGTCCTTATATTATACGTTAACCTTGTGATCTAAGTACATTAATAGTAAACTAAAGGTCGACTTTAATCTTAATATAATGTTCAAACCTAAGCTAGTAGCTAGACTATTACTCGAGAAGACATCTACTTCGTCTAGGAGAAGAATAGTATTCTAATAGCTAGTGATCTTAAAGATCTAAGAGAGTTATACTTTGAGCTTGACTATATTAGTCGATAATTCTCTAGTAGAAATCTAATAGTTAGACTAGGCTTAGAAGACATAAGGACTATAAAACATATAGAATAAAGGGCTTATTTCAAGTACTTAGCTACTACTTCTACTATTAACGTCTTTCTTAGTCTAGGCTAGCTACTTTTATATATTAGTATAGTTAATATAAAAACCGATCTAGAGCTATACTATAAGAGGATATTTAGCTCTCTTCCTTTCCTTATAATAATGTTATCAAATACTACGTTACTAGGATCATGACAAGCCTTAATAAGTATTATAATAATATCTCTTTACTTATTAGAAATCAATAAGGATTTAAAAGGTAAGGATAACTATTCAATGTCTTTAATATTAGTAATTATAAACTCTATTACGTCTTAAATCAGCCTAATATCCTATAGTATTATATAAGATATAGACTTACCTTACTTCTTCTTACTAAAACTAAAACCTAGTATAGTTAGATAATAAATAAGTAAATCGTCTTCTATAAGCTTAGCTAGCTTAATACTATTACTCTTAACTACGTGATAAGATAACCTATATACTAAGAGCAAGGGTTATCTAGACTTATTTGGCCTTATTACGTCTAGGTTAGTATATAGTCTAGAGTAATTAGGATTTATCTTCTAGAAGAAGTTAAGATTGATTATAACTTGACTATTAATAGACAGTTATATAGGGTCTTTATCATCTATGTAAAATGCTTTACCTTAGTAATAGACTAGGTAAACAGCCTTTAAGGTAATGAACTTTTAACTATACTTAATAATATTAGCCTTAACTTATTTTTCATCTAGGTAGTACTTAAGAGAGAAAGCTCAAAGAGTGTTAATACACTTCGTCTTATAGAATTTTAGAATAACAAGGTTAATAAAGGCTATACTAAACGTTTTACTATCAAAATCGAGATACTAGTATACTATACTAAGGTACTTCTCCTCTAACTAGTTCTCCTTCTCTTCTATAGAATCGTATATAACGTATTATAGTCATATAACAAAATAGTGTTCTACTTAGGATTAGCGTAATTATATTCAAATTCTAGTATAAACAAGGTCTTAATAGAACAAAGCTAGTATTATAAAGCCCTATATAATAGGTATAAATAAAAGAAATCAAGCTTATATGTATAAACATGTCTAGGAAGTGATTAAACACTGACTAATAACACTCTACTAAGTTCAAATACATATAACTTATTTATTTCTTAACTAATTTTAGTATAATTAAGATAGAAATAATGTCTATTCAATATCTAGTAGATCTGCCCTTATTTTTAAGCATTTGCTTAATCCTTCTAGACATACTATCTACTAATTTCTTAAGGGTTTCTTCTATAATTCTAGTCTACTCTTATCTTAAGGCTACTTCTATTTCTATAATAGACCTGATCTTATGTCTTCACGTAGAGATAGCATCCTTTAACTACTTTCAAAGGTTCTTAATTAGAGATAGATTAGATGATTATAGTGGCTAATCAAGCCTCCTAACCTTATAGTAATCCTTGTAAGTAGTTAGCTTCTTTGTAAAGTGATATTTTGCCTTATCCTCTTATATTACTACTTCCTTGCTATATTTCCTTACTATCTTCTTATAAAAGGACACAAAATGTAGTTTTAAGACCTTCTCTATATACTGTGTCTAGTTCATCTAAGAGCCTTTTAGTAGTATTACTAAGAGGCCTAAATACTTCTATATAAAGCACCCTTACACTCTTATACTTGTCTACTTACTCTTGAAGGTTAGTTTTAGGTTTTTTAGTAAGTGTTCCTTCTTCTAGTACACGTGTAATCTACTAATTCTACCTATTATACTTAATCTTAAAAGTTAACTCATCTAACTAGATAATAAACCTCTACTTCTACTTTAAATTCTCCTTCTTAAAGACTACTTAATGCCTTTTGTACTTAGCTAAAAGGTATAGCTTTTTATAAGCCTATTAGTAGGCTTTTCTGTGCTTTTTTAGTGTCTTATAGACCATAATACAAGAGAGCTTCTTGCCTGATTTAAAAGGTATTCTTAGAGTAGTAAGATTTGTACGTGTATTATTAGCTATAGCTCTTAAGAGCCTCTATTTAGCTTTAATAGTGAGCTTAGGTAGTTTACTAGTTCGTCGTTTGTTTATAAATCGATCTC
>WNGE01001672.1_pt1 | contig 28675 bp, 26 predicted proteins | sample 5400651 | NCBI WGS metagenome assembly WNGE01 (sample SAMN13153370, study PRJNA577476) | soil metagenome | isolation source: 60 cm soil or saprolite under grassland replicate 2 | place: USA:California | collected 2016-06-15 | reverse complement strand
GCCGCCACCACAGACGGCTGACCAACGGGCAAGACACGTGGAGAGCCCGTTGCGGAGTAATTCGCACGGCGGGTTCGGCGAGCGGCCTGGGGAAACGGACCGAGAGCAATCCCGGCACCGCACCCCAGGCCGACTCAGCGCACGCCAACCACGGCGGCAACGTGCAGATCCTCACCGTCCCCGACGGCTGGCCGATCTGGACCTCGCAGGTGCGGCCCGGCCGTGAGCACGACACCACCGCCGTGCGCACCCACACCGAGATCCTGCCCACCCTCGCCGAAGCCGCCGGCGACCTGCGTAGTCTCGGCGATTTGGGCTACGAGGGCGAAGCCGACACCATCACCGTGGCGTTCAAGAAACCCAAGGACAGCACCCTCAACGGTGTACAGCAGCAGTTCAACAAGGCCCACAACGGCGTCCGCGCCATCGGCGAGCGAGGCAACGCCCTGTTGAAGATGACGTTCAAGGCGCTGCGCAACGTCAGCCTCGACCCGTGGCGCATCGGGAAGATCGTCGCCGCGGCCCTGGTCCTCCTCCACTTCGATCACGCCCGCACCACATGACAACGCTCAGTGATCAGTTCCTTGCGCGGAATGGCTCATTGACGTTGATACCGAACTCTTGGCTCAGTCCCAGCAGATCCTGGCCACCACCACCAAAAAAGAAACGATAAACAAGGCCCTCCGCGAAATCGTACGACTCGCCGCGATAAAGGAACTCTGCCAGCTGGGCCAGGACGGAATCTACGACGGCCTAATTGGGACCGTGCTCGAGCCCTTGATGCTCCAGAGCCTACTGGCCACCTGCGGCATTCTGGAACTCCAGGTCCTCGCCGCCGTCCGCCACCCGATCGACAATTACCTGCTGGCCCGGCACCGGCGCGCCGCCCTCACCTGGGTACCCACCGAAGATGCCGACTGGCATCGAGCGCTGGCCATTCAAGCCACCCTCGCCAAGCACGGCGAGCACCCCACCGCCTGGCCCAAGCTGATCACCGCCGCCGTAGCCGAACGGCACCAACTCGCACTCCTGCATCACGACCCCGACCTGGCACTCATCGCCGAGCTCACCGGCCAGCCCGCCCAACGCGTGGTACCGGACGAACCTGAGGCGGCGTTCCGTCGGGTCATGCAAGGCGCCACCGACCAACTGTGGGCGCTGGGCGCTTGCCACGAAGGCCTGGCCGCCCTGCACGATGTGCTGGACGAGGCCAGGCAACGGGCAGGGGAAGCATGAATGCTTTCCTGGACCAGGCGCAAGCTGAACTGGAGCGGCACCTGATCACCGGACTCGACCGCTCGAGCGGTACCTGACCGGACTGCACGCCTGGCTCGGCGGGAGTCACGAGTGGCACCGCAGCAGCGGCCGGTACCGGTCCTGAACCGAATGCGATGCGTCCGGTGCCCGGGGCGGGAGTCGAACCCGCACGCCTTGCGGCCGCCGCTTTTAAGGCGGCTGTGTCTGCCGTTCCACCACCCGGGCGCTCCGGTCACGGTAACTGGTGGGTTGACACGGCGCATGGGCCTTTCAGAGCGATACTCAGCCCGGTATGGGTGGGGTGACCTCGGTAAAACTCTCCCGGGGCTCGTGCAACTCGCCGAGGGCGACCACCTCACGCTTGAGGAACAGGGCCAGCGTCCAGTCGATCACCACCCGCACCTTGCGGTTGAAGCTGGGGATGCGCGACAGGTGGTACGTGCGGTGCATGAACCAGGCCGGGAAGCCCTTGAGCTTGATGCCGTACACCTGGGCAACGCCCTTGTGCAGGCCGAGACTGGCCACCGAGCCGGCGTACTTGTGCCGGTACTCGGCGGGCTGCCGGCCGCGCAGCACGCCGATCAGGTTGTCGGCGAGGCGGTTCGCCTGGCGTACCGCGTGCTGCGCGCTCGGCCCGGTCAACTCGCCGGGCCTGGTCAGGTCCGGTACCGCCGCGCTGTCCCCGGCCGCCCAGGCACCCGTTACCGGCTGCCCGTCCGGCCCGGCCACCTGGAGCGTGGCCAGGCAGGTGATCCGCCCCTTGTCGTCCACCGGCAGGTCGGTGTCGCGCAGCATCGGGTGCGGCTTGACACCGGCGGTCCAGACGATGGTGTCCGCCTGGAACTGGTCCCCGTCGGAGAGCTTGACCAGACCGTCCACACAGGACTCCAGCCGGGTACCCAGGCGGATGTCGAGCGTGCGGCGCAGCAGCTGCTTGACGGTGTACGCGCCCATGTCCGGGTCGACCTCGGGCAGGATCCGCATGGTCGCCTCGACCAGCACCCAGTGCATCTCACCGGCGTCGAGCTCGGGGTAGTACCGCAGCGCGTCCCGGGCCATGTCCTCCAGCTCGGCCAGCGCCTCGATACCGGCGTACCCCCCGCCGATGAACACGAACGTCAGCGCCGCCGCCCTGGTCTTCGGGTCGGTCGTGGTGGCCGCCACGTCGAGCCGGTCCAGCACCTTGTTGCGCAGATAGATGGCCTCGCCGATGGTCTTGAAGCCGATCGCCTGCTCGCGCAGCCCGGGGATCGGCAGGGTGCGCGAGACGCTGCCGGGCGCGACGACGATGTGGTCGTATCCCACCTCCCGGGGCGGGCCGATGATCGGCTGCACGATCGCGACGTGCCGGTCGTGCTCGATCCGGGTGACCCGGCCGGCCAGGATGTGGCAGCGGCGCAGCTCGCGGCGCAGCGGTACCACCGAGTGCCGCGGCGAGATGTTGCCGGCGGAGACCTCGGGCAGGAAGGGTTGGTAGGTCATGTGCGACACCGGATCGACGACCGTCACTTCCGCCTCGCCCCGCCTGAGCTTCCTGGACAGGCGCAGCGCCGCATACAGCCCGACGTGCCCGGCGCCGACCACGAGAATCCGCTGAGTCACCCCTCCATCATCGACCACCTCGGGGCGCCCACCCAACGCCAGGGGCCCCGGGTGAGCCGGAACACCATTTCACCTCCGGCCCGGTGGCCGCAGGTGAGCCCGATATCACGGGCCCTGCGCGAGCGCAGGCGAGCGCCAGTATCACCGCCGCCCGACCAGCCGGGCCAGGTAGCCGACGGTCAGACCCATCAGCGCGAGGCCGGCCAGCGAGGCGGCCAGGTAGCTGCCGGACAGGTAGAGCGGGGCGACCGAGCCGAACAACGCCAGCACCGCGGTGAGCAGTACCACCACGCTGGCCCGGGCCAGCCAGCGCAGCAGCACGCCGGGGGCGATCACCGCGTCGTAGGGCAGCACGGCGGCGAGGGCGCAGAGGTTGTGCTGCAGGTACAGGGCGGTGGCCAGCAGGACCAGGCGCAGGTAGGCCGGGGCCTCGGCGTACACCATGGTGGCCATCAACCAACCGGCGACTGAGGCCAGGATGACCGCGGCGGGCAGCCGGCCGCGCGGGGCGAACGCGGGCAGCGCGGCGAGGACCACCAGCACCAGCGCGCCCGGGCCGGCGACCAACCCGAAGGGCCAGGCCAGCAGGAGGCCGAGCAGCCCGGTCACGAAGACGCCGCCGCGCACGAGCAGAGGACCAGGGGTGGTACGCCTGGCCCGGTAGACCGCCTCGTTGAGCTGGTCCCGCCACCAGTTCAGGAACTCGGTCATCGGAATACCGCCTTGGGTGCCGAGGCCATCCGGGACACCTGCCGCAGCACCTCGTCCAGGCTGCCGGCACCGGCCCAGGCCACCACCGGTACCCCGTGCTCGCGCAGCTGCCCTAGGGTGTTTTCCCGTTCCAGCTTCCAGAGCTGGCCGGCGGCGGTGGCCCAGTCGCCGCGTACCGGCAGCGGCAGGTCGCCCGGCAGGGTGTCCACCCCGACCACGAACCGGCCGGCCCGGGCGAACCGGGCGATCATCGCGGCCGCACGGGTGTCCAGCAGCGGTGTCAGCACCACCACCAGCGCGTTGGTGGAGACCGTGTGCGGGCCGAACGCGTCGGCCGAGGGCTCGAAGCCGCCGATCGTGGTGTCGATGTCCAGCAGCCACTCCAGCACGGTGTGGTACTGCCGGCGCCCGCTGGCCGCGCGCAGCCGCCGGGCCCGGAAGCCGTACTCCAGCAGGGCCACCCGGTCGCCCCGGTGCAGGTAGTGCTCGGCGATGCCGGCGGCCGCGCGTACCGTCGTGTCCATAACCGATCGAGCACCGTGGATGCCGCCGGACCGGCCGGCCTCGTGCAGCACATCAAGCACCAGCACCACCTCGGCGTCCCGGTCGGACAGGGTGGCCGCGACGTACAACTCCCGGGTGCGCAGCGAGATCCGCCAGTCGATGCGGCGCAGCCGGTCCCCGGGCGCGAACATCCGTACCCCGGCCAGCTCACCGCCCTCCCCCGGCCGCCGGGAGTGGTGCGCCCCGATCAGCCCGGCCGCCCGAGGCATCGAGTCGTCCGCCTCGAACACGTCGTTGACCGGGTATACCTTCAGGCGCTTGGCCCGGCCGGTACCCGGGTCGCTGACCAGCAGCCCGTCCGCCGCGATCGCGTGCGCGACAGCTGGGCCGAGCGCCGGCCGGCCCCAGCGCACCGCATGCGCCCGCAACGGCAGGTCGGCGGCGGTACCGGGAGCCACCGCGGTCACGTACGGGCGGTCCCCGTGCGGGACGACCAGCCAGGGGGAGATCGCGGTACGCAGCACCACCAGGTCGTACGGCACCTCGTCGAGGTTCCCCACGGTCAGTACGGCAGCCAGGTCGCCGCCCTCGGTGAGGAACTCCGCGTCGGTGGCCACCCGGACCGCCGGTACCCGCTGGGGCCGGCGCCAGATGCCCAGCGCCGCGCCGAGCGCGAACGGCGCGGCGAGCACCACCAGGTCGACCCGGCCGAGCACCGTCGCCCCGGCCAGCAGGAGCCCGACCAGGAGCACCGCCCGGCCCAGCGCCTGGGTCGGCGTCCACCGGCGCAGCGCCTCGGCGAGGTGCCGGGCCCGCTCGGGCGAACCGGGCCGGCGGCCCCCGGGCGGGGTGGACGGACGCAGCTTCGGCATCGGTCAGGACCGGGGCGGTGCGGTGAAGCGGTACGGGTCGACGGGGGTACGCTGCCCCGGCGCGGCCGCGCCGGCCATCCCCTCCGAGTAGGTCGGCAGTGCCCCGCTGGCCGGCGCCGGTACATGCGCGAGCACATCCGCCACGATCGTCGACGAGTGGGTCTGCCGCAGCCACATCTCCGGCTTGAGGGTGATCCGGTGGGACAGTGCCGGGATGGCCACCTCCTTGACGTCCTCCGGGATCACGTAGTCCCGGCCGGCCAGCGCCGCCCGGGCCCGGGACAGCAGCAGCAGGGCCAGCGAACCCCGGGGCGAGGCGCCGACCAGTACCTGGTGGTGCTCGCGGGTGGCCGCGGTCAGCTCGACGATGTAGTGCCCGATCGAGTCCTCGACCACCACGTCCTCCAGCGCGTGCTGCATGGCCAGCAGGGTGGCCGGGTCGACCACCGGCTCCAGGTAGGACTCCTCCTGGCGGCGGGCGATCCGCCGGCGCAGCACCGCCCACTCCTCGTCCCGGTCCGGGTAGCCGAACGAGACCCGCAGCAAGAACCGGTCCAACTGCGCTTCCGGCAGCGGGTAGGTGCCCTCGTACTCGATCGGGTTGGCGGTGGCCAGCACGTGGAACGGCGGGGGCAGCCGGTAGGTGGTGCCCTCCACGGATACCTGCTTCTCCTGCATCGCCTCCAGCAGCGCGGCCTGGGTCTTCGGCGGGGTCCGGTTTATCTCGTCGGCCAGCAGCAGGTTGGTGAAGACCGGGCCGGCCCGGAAGGTGAAGTCGTGGGTGCGCTGGTCGTAGAGGAACGAGCCGGTCACGTCGGCGGGCAGCAGGTCGGGGGTGAACTGCAACCGGCGGAACTCGATGCCCAGCGCCTGGGCGAAGCTGCGCGCGGTCAGCGTCTTGCCCAGTCCCGGCAGGTCCTCCAGCAACACGTGACCGCCGGCCAGGACGCCGGCCAGGACCAGCTCCAGCGCGGCCCGCTTGCCGACGATGACGGTACCGACCGCGTCCAGCACGGACCGGCCGATCCGGCCGACCTCGTAAACCGTAACCCGCTCGCTCGCTCGCTGGCGCTCCGTCATATCTGCTCCATCAGTGCGATCAGGCCGGCGACGTCGCGCGGCGTCATGTTCTTCGGTACCGGCTCGGTGACGAACTTCCACAGCGGCTCGCCGAGCAGCGGGCGGGCCCGGGTCGGGTCGCTCTCGCGGCTCACCCCGTGCCGCAGCCAGAGCCGCTCGTCGATGATCTCCACGAGCTTCGGCTGCACGGTGCGAGCGAACTGGGTCTTTTCGCCGTGCAACTTCGCCCAGGAGAGTCGAGTGTCCCAGCGGGCGGTCGCCAGGTACAGACCGTCCTGGAGGTAACCCCCGGCCTGGTCCTCGCTGACCAGCTCGACCGACGGACGCATCAGGGTGGGCGGCAGCGGCTGTGGGGCGATCCAGCGCAGGAGCGAGCGCAGCGTCCGCGCGGCCAGGGCGATCATGAACAACAGGGGGTACGGGACCTCCACGCCGAGCAGCCGGAAGATGCCCCAGATCGGAGCCGCGACCACGGCCGCGAACAGCACGCTCTTGGCCAGCCACCACCAGACGGTGTCGGCGCCGGACCGGACCGGCTCCTCCGGCTCGGGCTCCTGGTCGTAGCCGAGCAGGTCGTCGAGGGTGGTCATGACGGTGTCCCCACGGGGGCGGGGCGGGCCAGTTCGGCGCGTAGCTGCTGGAGCGCGGCCCGGGCCTGGTCGCGCATTGCCGAGTCGACGGTGTGGGTCGCGTACCGCGCGAGCCGGAACACCTCGGCGAGCTGGTAGAGCACGAGCGCACTGACCTGGTGCTCGGCCAGCAGCCGGCCGACCAGGTCGGTCGAGGTGTCGCCGGGGGCCCGTGGGGTACCGGCGGCGGCCGCCGCCTGCTCCAGGCGTACCCAGCAGGCGATCACCGCCCGGCGCGGGTCGGCATCCGAGTCGTCCAGCTCGGACAGGCCGGCATCGACCACGGCCAGTACGTCCTCCCGGGCCACCTTGGCCGGCTCGGCGGTCTCCGGCAGCTTGCCCCGCCGGGCGCGCAGCCCACCCCGCAGGAGCAGCCACAGCACCAGCCCCACCGCTGCCAGTACCACCGCCACGCACAGCACCTGGGCCACACCCACCAGCCAGTCCGGCAGCTGCACCCCGCTGTTCTCCGGCGACGTGACGGTCGGGTCGGTGAGCTTCGGCGGGCCCGCTGGTGGGGTGCCGAAGACGGTCGGTTCGGGCGTGGGCAGGTGCGGACGGGGCGCCGGTACCGGCCGGATCTGCGGGCTGGCCAACAGCGCCGCGACCGCGGCGGCGACCAGCAGCAGACCGACGGCCAGCAGCGGCACAAAGCGTCGCAGGCTGGTCATCCGCGTCCCGTCCTCAGGCGAGCCCGGCGAGCCCCTTCGCACGGGCGAGTACGTCGTCCAGCATCGCCGGAGTCAACCGACCGGTAAAGGTGTTCTGCTGGCTGACGTGATAACAGCCTAGGAGAACCGGACCGGTGTCGCCGACCCGGGCGAGGGCCCCGTGCCCGAAGGCCGGTCGGGGGCTGGGCGGGCGCTGGTCGTACACCCGGGAGAAGGCCGGCCACCAGGCGGCCCAGGCGAACCCACCGAGCGCGACCACGACCCGCAGCGTGGGTCTGATCAGGGCGACCTCGCGGTGCAGCCACGGCGCGCAGGTGTCCCGCTCGGCCGGGGTGGGCTTGTTGTCCGGCGGCGCGCAGCGCACCGCCGCGAAGATCCGGGTGTGCCGCAGCACCAGCCCGTCGTCGCGGGACACGCTGGTCGGCTGGTTGGCCAGGCCGGCCCGGTACAGGGCGGCGAAGAGCACGTCGCCGGAGCGGTCACCGGTGAAGATCCGGCCGGTGCGGTTGCCGCCGTGCGCCGCCGGGGCCAGCCCGAGGATGGCCAGCCGGGCGTCGGCGGGTCCGAACCCGGGCACCGGGCGACCCCAGTACTCCTGCTCCCGGAAGGACGCCCGGCGGGTGGCCGCCACGCTCTCCCGCCACTCGACCAGCCGGGGGCAGGCCCGGCACCCGCTCACCAGGCTGTCCAGTTCGGCCAGGTCACCCGCGGTGGCCGCCTGCTTCGCGACCTCGTCAGGGGTGAGCGCCGGTTTGGTCACCCCAGCCGGGTCCGGAACAGCTCGACGGTGCGGGCCCAGGCGCTCGCGGCTGCCTCGCCGTGGTAGACCTCGGGGCGGTCGTCGTTGAAGAAGGCGTGCTCGGTACCGGGGTAGTCGTGCAGGACGACCTCGCCGCCGGCCCCTTCGATGGCCTGTCTGGCCGCCTGGATACCGGGCGACGCGGACGGGGCGTGCCCGTCACAGTGGATCAGGGCGACCTTCCCGGCGTAGTTGGACCACTTGGGGCTCATCCGCTCCCAGGGCATGCCCGGGTAGAAGCCGACGGTGGCGACGATCCGGTCGGACAGGGTGGCCGACCAGAGGGCCAGGCTGCCACCGGCGCAGAAGCCGACGGTACCGATGCGACCAGGTACCTCCGCCCGGCCGGCCAGGAACTCGGCCGCACCGGCGATGTCCTTGGCCGCCTGATCCATGGCCAGACCCATGATCAGCTTGACCGCTTCGTCCGGCTCGGTGGTCTGGATGCCGTGGTACAGATCGGGCGCCAGAGCCACGAACCCGGCGTCGGCGAACCGGTCCGCCACCGACCGGATGTGCGGCACCAGACCCCACCACTCCTGGATGACGATCACGCCGGGACCACCCCCGCTCGCGGGCACCGCCAGGTAGCCCTCGCTCGTCCCGCCATTGCTCGGGTACTGCACGATCTCGCCCATCTGGCGGGCCCCCTGTCAGACAGTCGTCGTTGGCTGGCGGCGTAAGGATGCTTGGCCGTAGCCAACCATGAGCACATCTTTTGCGAAAGTCGAGGGCACTGTGGTGGAAATCGCCGGAACGCCGCCGGGCCGGCCCGCGAAGCGGACCGGCCCGGCGGCAGTTGATCAAGCTCAGCCGACCAGGTCGAACAGCTCCCAGAGGCCCGCGGACGTGCGGTTGTTGATCAACGGGGCGGTCCCGGCCGCGTCGGCAGTGACGATCTTCCCGTTGGCCTTGGCGACGATGTAGCAGATGCGGGAGGAGTCAAAGACGAACCGGAACTTCTCCCAGTCGTGCGCCACGGTCCGGTTGTTGACCAACGGCTTCTTGCCGTTCGGGTCGGCGGTGACGAACCGGTTGTTGGCGTGGGCGTTCAGCGCGTACCAGCCGCCGCCGTGGTCGACCAGGTCGAACTCCTCCCAGGCACCGATCCCCCGACGGTTGGCGATCAGACCGTTGACGCCGTTGGGGTCGGCGGTGACCCAGCACGGCGGGTATAGGTCATTCGGGTTGAAGGTATTGCAGTCGGTCTGGGCCCACGAGTACAGGCTGACCACGCTGGGCGCCAGGGACTCGTCGAACTCCTCCCAGGCACCGATCGACGTCCGGTTGTTGAACAGTGCGGACGCCCCGCCGTTCTCCGCGGTGACGTACTTCCCGTTGGACTGCGCCTTGAAGCTCACGCTGTGGTCCGGGTTGTGGACAATCGTGAACTTCTCCCACGCCCCGGCCGTGTCGCGGTTGGCCGCCAGCGGGAGGGTACCGGTCGCGTAGGCGTTGACGTACTTGCCGTTCGAGTGGGCCCGCAGCGCGACGTTTCCGGCGCCGTCGTCGATCGCGTCGTACGTCTCCCAGGCGGCCGGGATGTTCCGGTTGGCGAACATCGCGCTGCCGTCCGGCGGCGCGTCGACGAACAGGTCGTTGGCGTGTGCCCGCAGCCGGATCACGCTGGTCAGGGCCGGCGACCGGCTACCCGCGTAGAGCAGCGCGTTCGGGGTGTCCGGGCCCGGGTTGTAGACCCCGCCCGGAGTCGAGGCGTTCACCAGGGTGTCACGGACCTTCGCCGTGGTGTACTCCGGGTGCTCGCCCAGGATCTGCGCAGCGACCCCGGCCACGTGCGGCGAGGCCATCGAGGTCCCCCGCATCACCGCCGTAGCAGTGTCACTGGAGTTGAAGTCGGAGACGATGGCGACCCCCGGCGCGTGGACGTCGACGCAGGGACCGTAGTTGGAGAAGAACGGACGGGTGTCGGTCTCGTCGACGGCGCCGACCGTGATGGCGGCAGCGACCCGGGCCGGCGAGAACCGGCACGCGTCGTCCTCCGAGTTGCCCGCGGCGACCGCATAGGTGATCCCCGAGGTGATCGAGGCCTGGACCGCCGAATCGATGTCGGGGTTACCGAAGCCGCCGAGGCTCATGTTGGCCACCGCCGGCTTGACCGCGTTGGCGGTCACCCAGTCGATGCCGGCGATGATGTCCGCCGCGGTGCCGCTGCCCTGGCAGTTGAGCACCCGGACGGCGACGAGCTGAACCGCCTTGGCCACCCCGTAGCTGGTGCCGCCGAGGGTCCCGGCCACGTGGGTGCCATGCCCGACGCAGTCGTCGGCGTTGGTCGGGTCCGAGCCGGTCACCGTGCTGATGCCGTAGCTGGCCCGGCCGCCGAAGTCGGTGTGGCTGATCCGGATGCCGGTGTCGATGACGTAGGCGTGGACCCCGGTCCCGTCACTCAGGTAGGTGTAGGAGTTGTCCAGCGGGAGTGAGACCTGGTCGATCCGGTCCAGGCCCCAGGACGGTGGGTTGGTCTGCGTGCCGGAGGCGTGCACCCGGGTGTCCGGCCGCACGCTGGCCACGGCCGGGTCCTTCGCCAGGCTGGCAGCCTGCGCCGCGGACATGTTGGCCGCGAACCCGTGCAGAGCATGCGAGTAGGTGTGGGTCACGGTGGCGTGGACCCGGCCCGCCAGGCTGGTCGCCGCCGCCTGGACCGCACTGGCCGTGGCCCTGCCATCCTTGAGGACGACGAGGTATCTGCCGGGGATGACGTCATCGGCGTGGTTGGCGCGGACGTGGGCGCCGCCGATCTGCTGGCTCGCCACCGGCGTCTGGGCCTGTGCCTGGCTGTGCACGGCGAAGCCGATGGACCCTGCGACTGCGGTGGCGGCCGCGACGCCGACCACCCAGCGACGGATGACACGACTGTTACTCAAGACCATCTCCGAGAAGTACGTGCGGCGCCAGAGAGTGGCGGCGCGGACCCGAGAATGATGTCCGTCTTTCCCGCGCTCCGCTGTCCCCTTTTCGGATTCCGGGACTCAATATTTGGTAACGAAATCGCGAACGAACGTACCGGCATTTCCAGGCATGGGTGCCAAACACCGTGGGCGGCACCGGAACGCGCGATGCCGCCCAGGAACGCGTACCCGCCTACTTCTTGATCGGCTCCAGGCACAGCACCGATCCGGCCTTGCCGGCCGTGCCCTGCCACAGCGCCGACTCAGCCGTCGAGTATGCACTGCAGATCTTGTCGTCGGTGTTGAACTGGGTCTCGGTCTTGTTCTCCACGACGCCGACGACCTTGTACTTGGCGTCCGAGGCGTTGCAGTCGACGACCTTGATGTTGTTCACCGGCTTGGCGGTCGTGCTGTCCATCGTCTCGCCGGCCAGGCAGTTGCCGACCTTGGCGTTGGCCGGGTCGCTCTTGGCCTTGTTGAACAGGAACGCGCCGCCGCCCACGCAGAGCGCGATCAGCAGCACCACCACTCCGACGATGATGCCGATGATCTTCCCCGCGCCACCCTTCTTGGCCGGGGGTGGTACCGGACCGCCGGGGTAGGGCCCGGGTGGCGGGGCCTGGCCACCGGGGTACGGCGCGGGCGCCTCACCGCCGTAGGGCGAAGTGGGCTGCGGGGAGCCGTACGGGCTGCCGGAGGATGGGTCCGGCGGGCCGTAGTGGCCGCCGCCGTAAGGTTGACCCGGTTGGCCGCCGTAAGGCTGACCGGGGTTGCCGGGATCCGTCACTGTAGTTCCTTCTTCCGGAGTTGACGAAACAAGCGGACCCTAGTCAGTTAAGTCCGTGCGCGCCACCCCGTCCTGCGATTCCTGATACGCACGGTGAGTGCCGTGCGCGGCTCGGCTACCGTATCCGGCGTGACTGATCTGCTCACCCGGCTCGGCGCCGCCCCCGGCCTGTACCGCGGGCGCGGCGACGGTCCGGAGAGCGGCCCGTTCGTCGCCCGGATCGTGGTGGCCACCGTGCTGCGCGGCCGGGCGGTGACCATCGACTACGAGGCCTCCAGCGACCGCAACGGGCTCCAGCACGTCGAGCACACCGTGCTCGCCACTGGCGAGGGCGGCCGGCTGGAGCTGCATGTGGCCTGCCTGGAGCTGCCCGGAGTGGTCCGGTTCGTGGAGACCGGCCCGGGGACGTTCGCCGCGTACGACGGGCCGGTCCCGGCCCGGATCGTGGTGAGCCTGCCGGGCAACGGACTCCTGCACTACTCGTGGTGGTATGCCCGGGACGAGCATGAGCCGTCCGAACAGTCCCGCGCCGAGGTCCGGCTGACCGGTTGACCTCACGCCAGTGACCAGGCGATCCCGTCCAGGATGTCGTGCTCGCTGGCGACCACCCCGGCGGCTCCGGCGCGCTCCAGGATGGTACGCAGGATCAGCGCACCGGCCCCGATGACGTCCGCCCGGCCGGGATGCATCACCGGGACGGCCAGCCGTTGCGCTCGGGTCATGCCGAGCAGCCGGTCCGCGATCCGCGCACAGTCCACAGTGGACACCCACGCGTGGTGGGTGCACTCGGGTTGGTACCCCGGCAACTCCAGAGCGATCGCCGCGACGGTGGTGACCGAACCGGCCAGCCCGACCACCCGCTCGGGGTGGTGCCCGTCCACGACCTCGAGCGCCCGGTCCACCGCCGCCTCGATGTCCGCCCGCGCGGCGGCGATCTGGGCCGCGGTGGGCGGGTCGTCGTGCAGGTGCCGCTCGGTCATCCGGACGCAGCCGATGTCCACGCTGATCGCGCGTTCCACGTCGGTGCCGCCGACCACGAACTCGGTCGAGCCGCCGCCGATGTCGACGACCAGGTTGCGGGCGGGCGGCAGCCCGCGCACCGCGCCGACGAACGACAGCCGGGCCTCCTCGTCCCCGCTGACCACCTCGGGCGGCGCGCCCAGGATGCCGGTCACCATCGCGCGGAAGTCCTCAGCGTTACGTGCGTCCCGGCTCGCCGAGGTGGCCACCATCCGGACCCGGACCGCGCCGAGCCGCCGGATCTGCTCGGCGTAGCCGGCCAGCGCGACCCGGGTGCGCTCGATCGCCGCCGGCGCGAGCACTCCGGTGCGGTCGACGCCCTGGCCCAACCGGACGATCTCCATCTGCCGGGTCACGTCGGCCAGCGGGCCGCCGTCCGGTGGCAGGTCCGCGACCAGAAGGCGGATCGAGTTGGTACCGCAGTCGATCGCCGCCACCCGGGTCATGCGCCCGCCACCCGCAGCCGGCCGCGAGCGCCAGCCAGCTCGGTCATCCGTCCTCCGTCAGGCGCAGCAGCATCCGGGTGTTGCCCAGAGTGTTGGGCTTGACCCGTTCCAGGTCGAGGAACTCGGCGACGCCCTCGTCGTAGGAGCGCAGCAGCTCCTCGTAGACCCGGGGCGGTACCGGCGCGCCGTCGATCGCGCGGAAGCCGAAGGAGGCGAAGAACCCGGTCTCGAAGGTGAGGCAGAACACCTTGGCCACACCCAGTTCCCGAGCGGCTGACAGCAAAGCCTCGACGATCCGGTACCCGATCTTCCGGCCCCGGTATGCGGGATCGACCGCCATCGTGCGTACCTCGGCCAGGTCCTCCCACATCACGTGCAGCGCCCCGCAGCCGACCACCTCGTCCGCGTCGACCGCGACCCAGAAGTCCTGCACGTTCTCGTAGAGCGCGACGGTCGCCTTGGACAGCAGCCGGCGCTCGGTGGCGTACAGGTCGATCAGCCGCCGGATCCCCCGTACGTCGCCGGTGCGCGCCCGGCGGATGGTGACCTCCATGACGGTGAGGCTATCTCCCCCGGCCGAGCGGAGCCGAGCCTCGGTTGGCGAGGCGAGCACGGCCAACGCACCGCTGTCGCAGGAGCGACACTTCGTTGTCAGGTCGGGGCGCCGGCCCCACATTGGCCTGCATGAAACTCCCCCGCCTCCGGACGATCGCCTTCGGGGCAGCCGCGACCGTGGCGGTCGCCGCCACGCTCGGCTGCGGCTTCCTCTCCGCCGCCAGCAACCTGGCCGGCAACCTCACCACCATCAGTGACCTGGCTGACAAGATCACCAACTCCGAACACGCCACCTTCCAGGCCACGTACAAGCTGCAGGACGGTACCTCGGTGGTGGTCGCCCAGCAGCCACCCAACTCGGCCACGGTCGGCGGGAAGGGCCGGTTCATCGCGACCCCGGACGCGTACTACGTTTGCGACAAGGCAACGGGGAGTTGGGTTTGCCAGAAGGCACCGACGAACGGGAGTACCGACACCGGCAATGCGGCACTCGCCACCGGGCTGGCCGGCGAGGGCTTCATCTCGGCGCCGCTCGCGGTGGCGGTGCTGACCGCCGCCCTGGTGGTGCCCAATGCCCACGTGGACAAAAGCACCGAGACCATCGCCGGGCAGAAGTCCAGCTGTGCCAGAGTCTCCAACCTGGCCCAGGCGCAGCAGAACGAAAGCACCAGGGTGAGCGACTTCTCGGTCTGCGTCACCGACTCCGGGGTACTGGCCCGCTTCGAAGGGACGTCGACCGATGGCACCAAGGCGAACATCGAGCTGACGGCGTACTCCGGGACGGTGGACAGCGGGCTCTTCGCACCACCCGCCGGTGCGAAGATCAACGATGTCGGGCAGCTCGACGTGCCCACCCCGACGGCTAGCTGACCGGTACTCCGCCGGGACGCCAAGGTCGCCGTCCCGGCGGGCCGCGCCGGATGGCTCCTAAGGGGCGGTCGGCACGCAAGGGCCGCCGGTCCACCAGGGCTCAGCTCGTTCGCGCACCTCATCGCCGAACGGGTTGACGCCAGGACCGGCGGCCAACGCATGCCCGAGGTGGACGTGCAGACACTTCACCCGGGTGGGCATGCCCCCGGCGGACACCCCGGCGATCTCGGGTACCACGCCGATCTCCTCCCGCCGGGCCAGGTAGTCCTCGTGCGCCGCCTGGTACCGGGCGGCCAGCTCCGGGTCGTCTGCCAACCGCTCGTTCATCTGCCGCATCAGGCCGGCCGACTCCATCCGGCTGCACGCGGCCACCGCGTTGGGACAGGTGAGGTAGTAGAGGGTCGGGAAGGGGGTACCGTCGGCCAGCCTGGACGTCGTCTCCACCACGTCGGGCAGGCCGCACGGGCACCGGTGCGCCACCGCCCGGGTACCCCTCGGCGGGCGGCCCAGCTGACGCTCCACTGTGGACAGATCAGCGGGGTCGATCACGGTCCCGACCCCGGCTTGTCCGCCGCCTGCACGCTCGACCACAGCTTGCCGTACCACGGTCCGGTGTTCTTCGCCTTGCCCGCGTCCGGGTCGGCGCCCGGATTCTGCGCCGCCACCTTCGGATCAGTGATCACGTACGCCCGGTCCCCCGGCAATACCATCTGCAACCGCTTGTGCGCCATGGCGATGACGTAGTCCGCGTCATTCCACTTCGCCACCTCGGTCTGCTTCGCCTTGATCCGCTCCCGCTGCGCCGCCTGACTGGACTCCAGCGCCGCGATCTGCGCCTGCTGGTTCAGGTAGATCCGCATCGGGTACGCATACGCCAGCAGCAACGCCCCGAGTACCAGCACCAACGCGGTAGCCCGCCCGGTGAAGCGCCCCCCACCGACCACCGGAGCCCGGGTCCGCTTGGCCGCTCCCGCAGCCGCCGCCCGCCGAGCCGAAGCCGGCCGGGCCACCGACCGCGCCTGACCCGACCGCGCACCGCCCGCCCGAGCCGGCCCCGACCGCGCCTGACCCGGCCGCCCCGGCACCCCCCGCACCCCCGCCATCGCTCCCCCCTCCCGGATCCGCTCGCCGCCCGTGCTCGCGACGGCCAAAGCAGCACCGACGGGAAGGGTCAAGCCAGCACCAAACCGCTCAGCCCGCCCACGTCAGGATCGGGGGGACGGGGTGACCCCGGAGGGATCAAGCCTGACCGCCCGGAGGGGGCGCCCCGTCCCCCCGATCCACAACCGCAAGCACCGACAAGCTAAGCGGAACGGTACCGGGGAAAAGCGGAAGACCCCGCGTACCGCGCCGCGTCGCCGAGCTCGTCCTCGATCCGGAGGAGCTGGTTGTACTTGGCCACCCGCTCCGACCGGGCCGGCGCCCCGGTCTTGATCTGACCGGTACCGACCGCGACCGCGAGGTCCGCGATGGTGGTGTCCTCGGTCTCGCCCGACCGGTGGCTCATCATGCAGCGGAAGCCGGCCCGGTGCGCCAGTTCCACCGCATCCAGGGTCTCGGTCAGCGAGCCGATCTGGTTGACCTTGACCAGCAACGCGTTGGCTGCCTTCTCCGCGATGCCGCGGGCGATCCGCTCGGGGTTGGTAACGAACAGGTCGTCACCGACGATCTGGATCCGGTCGCCGAGCCGCCCGGTGAGCGCGGTCCAGCCGGCCCAGTCCTGTTCGGCCAGCGGGTCCTCGATCGACACGATCGGGTATGTCTCGACCAGCTTGGCGTAGTACTCGATGAGCTCGTCGGCCGACTTCGGCGTGCCCTCGAACTGGTAGGCACCCGCGGAGAAGAACTCGGTCGCAGCGACGTCCAGGGCGAGCACGACGTCGGTACCCAGGACGTAGCCGGCCGCGGCCACCGCCTCCGCGATCAGGTCGAGCGCGGCGGAGTTGTGCGGCAGGCTGGGCGCGAAGCCGCCCTCGTCGCCGAGGCCGGTGGCCAGGCCCTTCTTCTTCAGCACACTCTTGAGGGCGTGGTAGACCTCGGCGCCGGCCCGCAGGGCGTCCGCGAAGGTGGCCGCGCCGATCGGCGCGATCATGAACTCCTGGATGTCCACGTTGGAGTCCGCGTGCGCGCCGCCGTTGAGGATGTTCAGCATGGGTACCGGCAGCAGGTGCGCGTTCGGCCCGCCCAGGTAGCGGAAGAGGCTCAGGCCGGTCGAGTCGGCCGCCGCCTTGGCGACCGCGAGGGACACCCCGAGGATCGCGTTGGCACCCAGGTCGGACTTGTCCGGGGTACCGTCCAGGTCGAGCATCTTCTGGTCGATCGCCCGCTGCTCGGCGGCGTCGAAGCCGACGATCTCGGGGAAGATCCGCTCCTCGATGTTGTCGACGGCCTTCTGTACGCCCTTGCCGAGGTACCGGCTCTTGTCGCCGTCGCGCAGCTCGATCGCCTCGAAGGCGCCGGTCGACGCACCGGACGGTACGGCGGCGCGGGCGATCGTACCGTCGTCCAGCCCGATCTCGACCTCGACGGTCGGGTTGCCGCGCGAGTCCAGGATCTCGCGGGCGACGATTGCCTCGATGGTGGCCACTGTGATCTCGCTCCTCGTTGTCGGCTCGGATCGGGCCGCGCCGCTGCGGCCGGGCGGTTTCACCCGGTGACCGAGCCTATCGAGGTGGGCCGCCGGGTCCGGCACCGGCACCCGGAATGATTCGCCACCCGGGTCGGATGTCGGCCGATGAATTGCGCGCGGCCGCCGGCCCGACAAGTCTGGACGCCATGCGTCTCGCGCTGATGCCTGCCCGCGCCGGACGCGCGGGGTATGCCGCCCGGCTGGTGCTCGCCGGTGCGGTGGCGGCGGCGGCCACCGGGACGGCTGGGTGCGCGATCAATACGGGACAGCCCGGCGGTGGACGGGTACAGCTGGTCAGTGCTCTGGCCGACCGGCTGGAGCGGGCCGGTTCGCTGACCTACACGGCGGCATACCGGCTGCCGCAGGGGGACACCGCGACGATCAGCCAGGCGCAGAATCCGGGACGGGCGGCATACACCTATCCGGGCGGGAAGCTGATCCTCACCCCCGGGGCCACCGCCGACTGCCGCACCCAGGACTCCGTGACGACCTGCACGCTGACCGCGCCGCCGTCGCCGGGTACCGACCCGGCCACCGCGCTGGTCGACGGCATCGCGGTGCGCGGGGTGATCGCCCCGGTCGTGGTGATCGGGCTGCTCACCGCAGCCGCGCTGGACGCCGACGCGCTGGTGACCACGCACGACACGACGCTGGCCGGGCAGAGCGCGACATGCGTGGACATCCAGGGCGTACGCGATGCAGCATCGTCAGAGTTCGATGTCTGTGTGACCCCGGACGGGGTACTCGCCAGCTTCGCCGGTACCGTCGCCGGGGCCCACGTGGACATCCACCTGGACCGCTATGACCAGATCGTCGCGCCGGACGCATTCGACCTGCCGCCCGGCGCGACGATCATCGATCAGCGCGCGAAGTAACCCTGGAGGATCAGTCCTCCGAAGTCACCTCCCACGTGGTGTTGTCGCCGTGCTGCTGGGTCCAGAACAGCCGCCAGCCGTCGTGGAACACCTGCGGCAGCCGGGCGCCGAGGATGCCGCCGGGGCCGGGGTCGCCGTCCGAGACGTGGATACCGGTGATCTCGTTGTCGCCCTCGTTCTGGAAGCCGTTGCCGACCGCGGCGAGCATGTTGTCCAGGGTCGCGGACGGATCCCGGCCCTCGGCGAGGAACCGGATCGGCTGGGTACCGCCGGAGTAGTCGGTGGCAACGTCGAACAGGTATCCGGAGTCGAACGCGGCGCGCTGGCCGTGCACGGTGTCTCCGGCGTCCTCCACGAACGCGATGTGCTTGGCGTCGACGAAGGCGCAGTTGTCCAGGCCGGTGTGCGCCTGGTCGCCGGAGTAGAACAGGCTCAGCGAGCCCTCGTCGGCACCCGGCCGGGACTGGGTGAGCTGGTAGATCCCGCCCCAACCGCCGTAGGCGGCGTTGGCTGAGCTGAGCACGTTGGTGTCGCCGGTGGCGTCGAAGAAGAACTCGGTGAATTTGCTACCCGGGCGAAACAGCCCGTTCTCCGGCCGCTTGAACGGGGTCGCGCCGTTGGCCTTGGCCGCGGCGTTGGCGTCGAACGGCTGGCCGCTGGTGTCGACCGCGGTGTCGTGGACGGTGACCCACCGGGTGTGGAAGGTCCGCCCGTAGCTGGACAGGTCCTTCTGGTCGTCGGTGAAGGCACCACCGGTCGGGTGGGTGGCGTCCACCGCCTGGAACCTGATCGGCTGGCCGGTTAGCCGGGAGACCACCTGCAGCGCCTGCAGCTTGCCACCCTTGGTGATGTCGGTCTTGTCGTTGAGCACCAGCCGGTAGACGAAGCTGTTCGGGTTGCGGGCCTTGGTGCCCACCGTGGTACCGCCGACATCCTCGATGATCCAGAGGTTGCCGTCCGAGTCGTTCTGGATCCCCTCGTACCCGCCCCGACCGGTGACGAACGAGACGTCCTGGACGGTAGCGTTGACGTCCGGCGTGGACTGCAGCACCGACGCGTTCCCGCCACTCTCGGTGGTGAACAGCAGCCGCCGGGCCCACGGGTCCCAGGTGGAGCCGTCGATCGTGGGGATCGGCGTGCCGTTCACCTGCGTGGTGGCCAGCAGGGTCACCCGGTGCGCGGCGTCGGCGTCCAGGTTGATCCGGGTGATGTAGCCGGCGATCCCGGTCTCGTGGCCCTGGTACAGGAAGTGCGTACCGTAGTCGTAGTGCGGGTCGGCCCCGTGCAGTCCGTGCAGGCGCAGGTAGGTGTTCTTGTCCGGCTCGGTCTTGCTGGCCTCGACCTTGACCCCCGGCGCCTGGGTGATCGTCGGGTCCGGCAGCAACGTCGGGGCGTCGCCGTCGTAGCCGTAGTACGGCACGGTCGCGGTCGGGTTCTCCAGCCTGTTCGAGCCCTGCGCCACGGCGTGCTCGATGAGCCCGGGCGAGAGCACGTCGGGCGCGGTGACTCCGCGGGTGTCGACGACCGCCGGTACCGAGGTCCAGCGAGCCGGACGCTGGCTGGCGGTGGCCGGGCTGCTGGACAGCCCGACCGTAAGGCCGGCGACGCCCACCGCCGCGACGGCCACCGTTATCCGCCGTCTCATCGTTAGCATGTGAGATCCCTCCTCTGGGGGGTATACAGCCCGAGTCAAAGGATCTGGATCGTCCCCAGCGGGCCGCCCGGGTGTCGGTACGATTTCCGGTGCGTGAACGTTGATGTTCGCGATCAGACGCCGAGCAGGGTACGCAGGTGCCGGGGGGCCGGGGATCCGTACTGGAGCATCGCGTCGTGCCAGGCCCGGACCGGCGTACCGGCCGGCCGCGCGGCCGCGATCGCGGTCACCTCGGTGTATCCGACGAAGTAGGTGGAGAGCTGGGCCGAGGTGAGCAGGGCCCGGCGCCATTTGCCGGCCGCCTCGCCCTCCTCCTGGAAGCCACGCCGGGTCATCAGCTCCATGGCTTCGGACTCGGTCATCCCGTCGCAATGTACGGCCTGGTCGATGATCGCGTTGAGGGACATCCGCAGCTGCATCTTGAGTTGGTGCAGGCGGACCGGGCCGCCACCGAAGCCGTGCCGCGCCATCAGTTCCTCGGCGTACACCGCCCAGCCCTCGACGAACGGGCCGGAGAAGCCCAGCGCCCGGGCGCGCGTGCTGCCCCGGTACCGGCGGCCGTGCGCCAGTTGCAGGAAGTGGCCCGGCATCGCCTCGTGCACGGTGAGGTCCCGGACCTGGTAGTTGTTGTATTCGCGGTAGAACGAGGTGACCCGCTCGGGCGTCCAGTCGGCCGGCGTCGGCGCGATGCAGTAGAACGTGGGCACGTCGGCGGTCTCCAGCGGGCCGGGCGGATCGCAGTAGGCCACCGCCACCCCCCGGGCGAACTCCGGCATCTCCAGCACCACACACGGATCGTCCACAATGGACACCAGGTCGCACCGCGTGACGTGCTCGGTCGCCTCGGCGAGGGTCAGCCGGGCAATGTCCACAATGGACTCGTCGTCCGGGCGGTCCTCGGCGAGCCGGTCCAGCGTCGCGCGTACCGTCGCGTCGTCCGGCTTGCCGCCGCTCAGCTCGGCGGCCGCCGCGCGCAGCTGCTCGCTCACCGCCTCGAAGTTGGCCCAGGCCCGGGTGCGTACCTCGGCCGCGCTCAGCTCGGTGTCCAGCGCGTGCCACAGCCGCGCCTCCCACAGCGGCCGGCCCAGCCGGGGATCCCGCCCGGCATTTCCGTCCGCGAGCTGCGCGGCCAGCCACCCGCCGAACTCGTCCAACGCGGCGAGCGCCGGTGCCGCCGCCGGTTCCACGCGGCCGGAAAGACCCGGCGCCTCGGTGAGTAGTTGGGGTACCTGGTGGCGGATCAGCGCGGCGGTGCCGGCGAACTGGCCGACCGCGGTCTCCAGGTGGATACGCGGACAGTCGGTCAGCACCTGGCGCGCGGTGGCCAGGGCGTCCGGAACGGCGGCCAGCCGGGCGGCGAGCGACTCCAGCCGCTGTGCGGCCGGGGCGAACGGGCGGGCGATCAGGCGGTACAGCAGCGGGCCGGGGTTGTGCGCCAACGGGTTCCACTCGTGCTCGCGTATCTCGGTATAGCCGAACCGGGTCCGCTCGACGAGTGCGAAGAGCACCGCGTGGTCCACCCGCTCGTCCGGGGACAGCTCGTCATCGTCCACTTCGGACAGTGCGACCGAGGCGTCGTGCAGCATCGCGACGTCGCGCGCCACGGCATCGGCGGACAGGTCGGGCAGCCGGTCGTCGAAGCGGTGGTCTCCGGCGTAGCCGGCGAGGCTCGGGCTGGCCGCGAGCAGGGCCTCGATGATGCGCTCGGCGAGGGGTACGAACTGCTGTGCCATGGTACGGAACCTACCCGATCAGGCTGCCGAGGTCGCGCAGCGCGCTGGCGAACCGGTCGGGTGGGCAGGAGGCGTACCCGAGCACCAGGCCGGGCGGGCCACCGGTACCGACCCGGGCGGCGGAGAGCGCAAGCACCCCGAGCCCGTGCGCGGTGGCCCGCTCGGCCAGTGCCTGATCGTCGACAGTGGACGGAAGAGTCACCACGAGGTGCATGCCGGCGGCCACGCCGGTGACCCGGGCACCGGGCAGGAACTCGGCCACCGCGGCCAGTGCGGCGTCGCGGCGCTGGCGGTAGAGCCGGCGTACCGCACGTAGATGCCGGTCGTACCCCCCGCTGGACAGCAGCTCCGCGAAGGCCAGCTGGTCCAGCACCGGGCTGCCGTGGTCGGCGGCCGATTTGGCTTCGCGCAGCGCGGCGGTGCGGGCCGGTGGGGCGGCCAGCCACCCCAGGCGCAGGGCCGGTGCCAGTGATTTGCTCAGCGAACCGACCAGCGCGACCTGCTCCGGCGCCCGGCCCTGCAGGCAGCCGACCGGCTCCCGGTCGTAGCGGAACTCGGCGTCGTAGTCATCCTCGATGACCAGCCCGCCAGCCGCGCGGGCCCAGTCCAGCAGGGCGCCGCGCCGGGCCGCCGAGAGCACCACGCCGGTGGGGAACTGGTGGGCCGGGGTGATGACGACGGTACGGGCACCGGTACGCGCGAGCGCATCGACGTCGATGCCTTCCTCGTCAACCGGTACCGGCACCGGGGTCAGCCCACCGGCGCTCAGGTGCTCCCGGATCGCTGCGCTGCCCGGGTCCTCCACCGCGATCGACGGTTCGGCGGGGCCCGGCGCGACCCGGGCCAGGAGCGCCAATGCCTGCGCCGCGCCGCTGGTGACGATGAGCCGCTCGGGCGCGACCCGGGCGGCCCGCATCCGGGCGAGGTAGCCGGCCAGCTCAACGCGCAGCCGGAACGCGCCGCACGGGTCGCCGTAGTCGAGGTCGGCGGCGCTGGCCTCGCGCAGAGCCCGCTCGTAGGCCCGGCGCCAGAGCTGCCGGGGAAACCGGCCGAGGTCCGGGATTCCCGGCCGCAGTGCGGTCCTGGCCGCCGCCGGCTCGACCGGTGCGAGGGTCACCGCGGCCGCGTCCGGTGCCACGTAGGTACCTGCCCCGCGCCGGGCGACCAGCCGCCCCTCGGCGAGCAGCTGCTCGTACACGCCGACCACGAGTCCCCGGGACACGCCCAGCTCGCGGGCGAGGTCCCGGCTGGCCGGCAGGCGGGTACCGGAGGCCAGCCGGCCGTCCGCGACCGCCTCCCGTACGGCGGCGGCGAGCTGCCCGGACAGCGGCGGCCCGGAGCGGTCGAGCGGGAACATTGGTACCCCAAACTAGTCAACGATTGGCACTTCTGAGTAGACCACTGCCGCCCTACCGTCGGCCACATGGTGCTGTGCGCGCTCGCGATGACGATTCTCGGCAGCTCGTTCCCGATCACCCGGCTGCTGCTCGGCTACCCCGTGCTGGCCGGGCAGGCACTGCGGTACACCCTCGCCGCGCTCGTCCTGGCGAGCCTGGCCGGTTCCCGGGCCCGGCCGGCCGGACGGGATCTGCTGCGCCTCGGTGCGCTCGCGGCCACCGGGCTGGTCGGCTTCAACATCTGCGTACTCAACGCACTGCGCAGTGCCGATCCGGCCCTGCTCGGTACCGTCATCGGCGCCGTCCCGCTGCTGCTCGCCCTGCTCGGGCCGGCACTGGCCAAACGCCGTCCGGCGGTACGGGTGGTGGCCGGCGCGGTGGTGGTGGTGCTCGGGGTCGCGCTCGTGGAGGGCAGCGGACGGGGTGACCTGACCGGGTTCGCCTGGGCGCTCGGCGCGCTCGCCGGGGAGGTGGCCTTCTCCGTCCTGGCCGCACCGATGCTCCCCCGGCTCGGCGTGGTACCGGTCTCCGCGTGGGCCTGCATCCTGGCGGTACCGATGCTCCTGCTCGCATCCGTGCTCACCGGCGAGCAGTGGCGAGCACCGACGCTGACCGAGAGCGGTGCTCTGCTCTACCTCGCGTTGGTGCTCACGGTCGGCGCGTTCCTGTTGTGGTACAGCGGTCTGCGCCGGCTCGGGGTGGAGCGCGCCGGGATGTTCGCCGGGGTGCTGCCGGTGGCCACGCTCGCGGTGTCCGCGGGTCTGGACGGCCGGAACCCGGGCACCATCCCACTCGTGGGAGTCGCGCTCGTGGCCGCCGCTCTGGTGGGGGCGGGCTATCCGGAGCGCTCGGCCGCGCGTACCACCTCGGCGTAGGCGAGCACCGCGCGGCGCACCGCGCCCTCCGCGTCCTCGCTGGTCCCGGCGGCCGCGCGCAGTAACGCCGAGCCGAAGTCGGCACCGGTCGGCAGCGGCACGTCCAGCCCGGCCCGGCGCACCCGGGCGAGAATCTGCGCGGCCAGGGCCAGCGCCGGCTGCGACCACGCGATGCCGTCCAGCACCGAGTCGCGGGCCTTCTCCGCCTTCTTGATGCGTTCCCACTGATCCATGATCTCGTCCACATCCTGGACATCGGCGTCGGCGAACACGTGCGGGTTGCGGCGGATCAGCTTGTCCACCAGGTCACCGGCGACATCGTCGATGTTCCAGGCCCGGCCGGCCGGAAGCTGCTCGGCGAGCCGGGCGTGCAGGATCACCTGGAGCAGCACATCGCCCAGCTCCTCGCGCAGCGCCGGATAATCCTCCGCCTCGATCGCGTCGTATGCCTCGTACGCCTCCTCCAGCAGGAACCTGGCCAGGCTCTGGTGGGTCTGCGCGCGCTTCCACGGATCGCCGCCGGGCGACGCCAACCGGTCCATCACGGTCACCGCGTCCAGCAACCGCGCGCCCGGCGGATCCCACGACCCGTACAGCAGCTCCATTTCCGCCAGGCCCGGCTCGCGGGCCAGCCGCAAACCCAGCTCCCGGGCCAGCTCCTGGTCACCCTGCGGGCCGGCGAGCCACACCGCGTCACCCCCCGCCAGCAGGTCGTCCACCGGCCGGTCGGTCACCGTCACGACAACCCCGGCCGCGCGCAGGGCCCCAGTCTGCGCGCTCTCCGCGGCCGCGAACACGGGGGTACCCCGGACCAGGTCCCACGCCTGCGCGGTGAGCAACCCGGCCGGCAGCCGGGGTGAGGTGACCAGCAGGACGATCCGCACTGTCAGGGGGAGGCGGACGGGAGATCGCGGACCGCCGGCGTGCCGGCGGGAGTCAACGGGAGGTTCACCGACGCGCTGACGTCCTGCCCGGTCTGGGTGGTACCGAGGCTGAACGAGACCGGTATCCCCAGCGGCTGGTAACGCGGGTTGACGCTCACCTGGTACCGCTTCAGCGCGTCGGACAGCACCGGCCGCAGCCCCAGCGCGGCCCGCATCTCCGGCGAGTCGATCTGGCTCTTCACCGCATCGAAGCTACCCGGCTGCACGAACTGCTCGTTCAGCAACTGCTGGAACGCCTCCTGCTTGTCCGCGTCGGTCGGCGCCTGGGGCTTGCCCAGCGTACGGATCGCCGCCAGCGCGGCCTGGGACTCGGCGTCCAACGTGATGAAGCGGCTGTCCGTACCGAGCCGCAACTGGTCGGCCAGCCCGGCGAACCTGCTCAGGTCCGGCTGGGGCACCGTGATGCCCTTCTCCTTGGCCAGTGCCCGGGCCAGCTCGCGGCTGACGAAGCTGCTCACCACGAACTGCCGGATGTCACCGGAGTTCTTCTCCCGGATCGCCGCCGGGAACTCGTCGACGATCTTCTCCACCTGCGCGTTGGTCAACTGTTCCGACCCCACATACGCCGCCACGCCGGGCAGCTCGCGGCAGGCCGTCAGGCCCGGGACGGCGAGCGCGCCGACCACAAGGACGGCGAGCAGTCGACGACGGGACATCGGTACCTCCGGACGAGTCAGCCAGCAACCCGTCGGCCACTGTCTCATGCCGGCCCGCCTGCCCGGCGCCCGGGTCTGCCCGGGCGGGTGCGATGCCGGCCCGGGACGGCGCACATGACGCAGGCGGCTATCGCTCTCCCGCGGGGAAGGCGATCTGCCGAAGGCGTTCCGGAAGGCACTGGTGCTGCCAGCCACGTTCCTTGGTGGCAGCGGTGCTGTCGCCCGGCGGGGCGGCGAAGGTCGCCGCCTTGATCGCATACGTGGCCGCGTGGATGGCGTGACCGGCCACGTGGGCTGTTCCCGCCGCCCGTCCGGCGGCCCGGGCGGCGGCGCGGGCGGCCGGCTCATCCACCGCCCGAGCCGCGGCGTGGGCGGCGAGCGCGGCGGCGCGTACCTCGCTGAACGGCACCTCACCACGCACCCAGGCCCGCGCCGCCTCGACGGCCTTCCGCGGCCGGTCGTCCTCCGGATACTGCTCCTCGAAGTACGGCAGTACGTGCTCCGCGCAGTCGGTGGCCCAGAGCACTAACAACCGGTGGTCCTCCTTGCCGAGCGTCATCCCATATGCCTACACCGTTGAACCGATGTCCACCGGCGTCCGTGTCTTGGATGTCGGCGATGCCATTGAGGGGTGGCCGCGCCGGTTTCACCGGGTCTTCGGACCGGGGGCAGGGGGAGATGGGTCGATGCCGGCTTGCCGGCATCGACCCGTCCGCCTGCCATCTAGACCGTGGCCGGTTGGCCGACGACTGCGGTCAGGAGTTCGGCGCACCAGTCGAGCAGGGCGGTGTCGCGCAGCGGCTCGCCACCTACGCGCGCCGTCGTCGGGCGTGGTAGGGATATCTGGTCGGTCGCCTGCTTGTACACCGCGTCCGGGTAGAACCGCTTGAGCCGCAGCTGTTTCGAGTCGGGCAGCGGCAGCGGCGAGAACCGGATGTGCCGGCCCTGCAAGGAGACGTCGGTCAGCCCGTACGCCTTGGCGAGCAGCCGGAACCGGGCGACCGCGACCAGGTTGGCGACCTCGGCCGGTGGTTCGCCGTACCGGTCGCGCATCTCGGTGACCGCCTCGTCCAGCGCGGCGGTGTCCCGGGCGGACGCGAGCTTGCGGTACATCTCCAGGCGCAGCCGCTCGACGCCGATGTAGTCGGTCGGCAGGTGCGCGTCGACCGGCAGATCGACCTTGACCTCCGAGGCGTCCTGCGGCTCCGCCGGCCGCTCGCCCTTGAACTGCTGGACCGCCTCGCCGACCATCCGTACGTACAGGTCGAACCCGACGCCCTCGATGTGCCCGGACTGCTCGCCGCCCAGCAGGTTGCCGGCGCCCCGGATCTCCAGGTCCTTCATCGCCACGTACATGCCGGCGCCCAGCTCGGTGTGCTGCGCGATCGTCGCGAGGCGCTCGTGCGCGTGCTCGGTCAGCGGCTTCTCGCCCGGGTAGAGGAAGTAGGCGTACGCGCGTTCCCGGCCGCGGCCGACCCGGCCCCGGATCTGGTGCAGCTGAGCCAGGCCGAGCAGGTCGGCCCGTTCCACGATGAGCGTGTTGGCGTTGGGGATGTCGATGCCGGACTCCACGATGGTGGTACAGACGAGGACGTCGTACTCCTTCTCCCAGAAGCTGACCATCACCTTCTCCAGGGCGTCCTCGCCCAGCTGGCCGTGCGCGACCCCGACCCGGGCCTCGGGGACCAGCTCGCGCAGCCGCCGCGCGGCCTTCTCGATCGACTCGACCCGGTTGTGCAGGTAGAAGACCTGGCCGTCGCGGAGCAGCTCGCGGTGGACGGCGGCGGCCACCTGCCTGTCGTCGTGGGCCCCGACGAAGGTCAGCACCGGGTGGCGCTCCTCCGGCGGGGTGGCGATGGTGGACATCTCCCGGATCCCGGTGACCGCCATCTCCAGGGTGCGCGGGATCGGCGTCGCCGACATGGTCAGCACGTCGACGTGGGTACGCAGCTGCTTCAGGTATTCCTTGTGCTCCACACCGAAGCGCTGCTCCTCGTCCACGACGACCATGCCGAGGCTCTTGAACCTGGTCGATGACTGCAACAGCCGGTGGGTACCGATGATGATGTCGGCCGTCCCGTCAGCCGCGGCGGCGACGGTGGCCTCCGCCTCGCGCCCGGTCTGGAACCGGGACAGTTGCCGGACCTGCACCGGGAACTGACTCATCCGTTCCGAGAAGGTGTTGTAGTGCTGTTGCGCCAGCAGCGTTGTCGGTACCAGGATGGCGACCTGCTTGCCGTCCTGTACCGCCTTGAACGCCGCCCGTACCGCGATCTCGGTCTTGCCGTAGCCGACGTCGCCACAGATCAGCCGATCCATCGGTACCGGCTTCTCCATGTCCTGCTTGACTTCCTCGATCGCGGAGAGCTGGTCGGGAGTCTCGGTGTAGGGGAACGCGTCCTCCAGTTCGCGCTGCCAAGGGGTGTCCGGACCGAACGCGTACCCCTGCGAGTTCTGCCGGGCGGCGTAGAGCTGGATCAGCTGGGCGGCGATCTCGCGTACCGCCTTGCGGGCCCGCGCCTTGGACTTGGCCCAGTCCGAGCCGCCGAGCTTGTGCAGGGTCGGCTGCTCGCCGCCGACATACCGGGACAGCTGGTCGAGCTGGTCGGTCGGGACGAACAGCCGGTCGCCGGGCTGGCCGCGCTTGCTCGCCGCGTACTCGATGACGATGTACTCGCGCTCGGCGCCGTTGACGGTGCGCTGGACGAGTTCGACGTACCTACCGATGCCGTGCTGTTCGTGCACCACGAAGTCGCCGGGCCGCAGCTCCAGCGGATCGATCGTGTTGCGCCGCCGGCTCGGCATCCTGCCCATGTCCCGGGTGGACGCACCGCGCCCGCCGGAGATGTCGGTACCGGTGACCACGGCCAGCCGGGACGCCTCGTCCACGAAGCCGAACTCCAGCCCGCCGGTGGTGACCACCGGCGTACCGGGCGCCGGCGCGGCGGTCACACTGTCTACATAGGACACTCCGAAACCCGCGTCCCGCAACACCTCTACGGACCGCTGGGCCGGTCCGGCCCCGGCCAACACCAGCGCCACCCGCCACCCGTCGCCGGTCCACCGCTTCAGGTCGTCCAGCACCCGGCCGGTGTCGCCGTGGTAGAGCGGCACCGGCTGGGCGGACAGGGCGAGCGCCCGCGCCTCGTCCGGCGCCACTGACAAGCGCTGCCCTGCTGGTCCGGCCCAAGTGCCGGCCCACG
>WNGE01003640.1_pt1 | contig 28681 bp, 27 predicted proteins | sample 5400651 | NCBI WGS metagenome assembly WNGE01 (sample SAMN13153370, study PRJNA577476) | soil metagenome | isolation source: 60 cm soil or saprolite under grassland replicate 2 | place: USA:California | collected 2016-06-15 | reverse complement strand
TACCAGCAATTTAAGCAGCCTGAAAACCAGCTTCAGCCGATCATCGTGACCATCGAGAACATGGCGGCGCGCAACCAGAAAATGCATCCTGAGCTAGCGTTCGAGCTCATCATGGCGCGCGACGATTTGCTCGGGCGCATCCCGTCACTCCACACGACACACATTGGTTCGACCCTTTCGAAATTAATTCTTGATGAAGAGAAGCGCCTGATATCGATCCTGCCGAAGTTGCCGGCGGCAAAGGAAAAACGGATCTTGGAAGCGTTGCCGTCCGCGCTCGGCCCGCGCTGGACAGAGCGTGCCTTACATTTGATGCAAGGCAGTCACGGCCGCGCGGTCGCTCAAATTCCGCGCATTCTCGGTGAAACCGGACAGCACCCTGAGCTTCGCACAATGCTGGAGCGGAGCATTCGCGAACATTCAGCCACAGGCGAGATGCTCACATGGCTGTGCAGCGAACGGGAGCACTGGAACGAGCTGGTTACGCCAGATTTGCTCGGCGCGATTCTCGCCGCGCTGGAGCGGGAAAAGCACAACGCTCCGGGTCGCGCCAGCAAGTTGCACCGTGCTCTGGTCGAAGATCGGCCATTGCTTGGGGACATTTTTAAAAACGCCGATATCGCTCTTGCGCGCGACGCGATGCGGCGGCTCCAGCTAAGTCCGCTATTCGATGAGTTGACGAAACGCTCGCTCCTGGCGCGGGTGGTTAAAGTTTATCCGGAATTGGAAAGCATGATCACAGGCGTGGAAGCACAGGAAAAGGCAGCGCAATTGATCGTTTCCTGGAGCAGCCTGGAAAAGCGCAAGGGTGAATACGAGGAGTTGGTAAAAGTAAAAATTCCCGAGAACAGCAAGGAAATCGCGCTCGCCAGGTCGTATGGCGATCTGAGCGAGAATTTTGAATTTAAAGCGGCAAAGCAAATGCAAAGCGTGCTGATGCGACGCAAAGCCGAGTTGGACCAGATGCTGCACAACGCGCGCGGCACTTCATTTGAAAATCCCGACGCGTCCCGTGTTTCCATCGGCACAATCGTCACCGTGCGCGACGTGACGACAAACAAGGAAGAGACCTATACGATCCTAGGCGCGTGGGACGGCGATCCCGACCGCCACATCATCTCGTATCAGACGGCGATTGGACAGGCGCTGCTCGGTCATGAAATCGGCGAAACTATTTCCCTAAACACGGAGCACGGCGCCGCTCAATTTACGATTGTTTCAATCCAGCCCGCGCCGCCGGACCAGACTGCGCCCGCACCCGGTCTTCCCAGCGAATCCCCTGTCGAAACGGCGATGGCCGAGTAGCCTCCCCGGTTTCAACCGCCTGACTAAATCAGCAGTTCGTAGGAGAGAATACTCAGGCAATAGATTGCCGCAGTTTCCACTCGCAGGATGATCGGACCGAGCGTGATCGGCTGGCACCCGTGTCGCCGCGCAAGCGCAAGTTCCGCAGGCGTGAAATCGCCTTCCGGCCCAACGAGTATCAATACGCTCCGAGGACGATGTTGATGTTCACTCGCATAATCTGCGAGGATCTTCTTCAAGTGCTGCGCATCAGGCTGGAGGGATCCTATTAGCCGAAGATCGAATCGCTCGAAATCTTTCTGTAGTGACAGCTGTGTCGGCGGCGATACGAGTGACTCTGCAGGCGGCACGCCAGCCTCTACAGTGTGAAAGAATTCCGCGAGTTTTTTCGGCGTGCGTACGCGCGGCAGCCAGTTCTGACCGCATTGTTTAGCGGCCTCAATTGCGATCTGCTGCCATTTTGACTGTTTCTGCGCGGCCCTTTCGGAATCGATCTGCACAATAGTGCGGTCGGAAATGATTGGCGCAATTTCCGCTGCGCCGATCTCGACTGCCTTCTGCACGATCAACTCCATGTTTTTTCCTTTTGGAATCGCCTGCCCCAGAACGATCCGGCAGCGCAGCACGGCCGTTTCCGCTTCGTGCAATTTTCGCAACCCAATTTTGTCGCCGCTAAGATCGACAATTTCCGCGGTGATTTCGCGTCCTTGTCCGTCGAAGAGAACAAGTTTCTCCCCGGCTTTCATGCGCAGGACGTCGCGCGCATGGTGAGCCTCCGATCCAGTCAACGCGAGCGCGCGCGGGTCCCAATTTTCCGGCGAGATATAGAAGCGGTGCATGTGACCTGAATAGGGCGAGCAACCCGAATTCTTTACTGGTAGCTGGATGCGATAAGCGAGTTCAGCGCCAACACGTCGCTCAGCGATTTACTTATCGGCAGTTCTACCCCACGCTGTTGAAGCGCTGCAATTACATTCTCTGTAGGAATGTTTCCAACCAGCGCGTCCTGCGCGAATGGGCACCCACCAAGGCCACCGATGGCCGAATCGAAGCGACGGCAACCCGCATCATAAGCGGCCAGCACTTTTGCTACGGCTTGTTCAGGCCTGCTGTGAAGATGCACGCCAATGTCGTAATCGGTGTATTGGTTTTTGACCGATTGGACCACACGGCGAATCAGATCAGCGCTAGCAACACCGACGGTGTCAGCGAGTTTTTGCGCAGAAACGTTTCAGAGATGGAGTAAGGAAAACCCAAGGTGGCAACTTTTTTGGTGGCAATCGCGCGCTCGGCGCCTTTCTCGTTTACCACAATGCCGATGATTTCGACGTCGCCAGGCACATCGATTTGCTGCAGCACCTTCTCGCTGTCCGCCATTTGTGGGACGGCTTTGGGAGAGACAAAACTTACACCATCGATGTGCTTGAACCCCGCTCCGATGAGCGCGCGCAGGTAACGCGCCTTCAGGTCCGTGGGGATTTGCCGCTTCAGACCCTGCCAGGCGTCGCGCGGACATTCGATCAGTTTGACAGCACTGTGAAGCACGGAAACGGCGACGCTTACTTGAAAAATTCCTTGGCGCGCTCGAAGAAACTTTTGCGCATTGGAGTGTTTTCCTCGCCGCAAAGCGCAGCGAACTCCTCCAGCTTGCGACGTTGCTCGGCATTCAAGCGCGATGGCACCTCGACAATGAGACGCGCGAACAAATCGCCATGGCCACGGCTGTTGACGTTCACGATTCCTTTGCCGCGCATTTTGAACATCTGCGCGCTTTGCGTCCCGGCTGGCACTTTGAGATGTGCTTTGCCTTCCAGCGTCGGCACATCAATTTCGCCGCCCAAGGCCGCACTGGAGAACGGGATTGGCACCTCGCAATACAGATCGTCGCCTTCACGCTGAAAGATTTTGTGTTCCTTGATGTGGATGACCACATAAAGGTCGCCTGGTGGACCACCGCCAATGCCGGCTTCCCCGTTGCCTAACGAACGCAGCCGGGTCCCTTCCCTGATTCCAGCGGGAATCTTCAGCTTAACCCGGGTTAATTTTTCTACCCGCCCCTCGCCACGGCATTTCTGGCACGGTTTTTCAATAATCTCACCGGTGCCGTGACAGCGGGGACATGTCTGCGAAATGTGAAAAAATCCACGTGAACTGACTACCTGGCCGCGGCCGCCGCAGGTGGGACAGCTAATCTTGCGCGAACCGGGTTCCGCGCCGCTGCCCTGGCACTTGTCACACGTGTCGAGTTTCTCGATCTCAATCTGCTTCTCGGCGCCAAAAGCTGCCTCCTCCAGTTTGATTTCCATGTCGTAACGCAGATCTGACCCGCGGCGCCGATCTTCTGTGCGCGCGCCACCGCCCCCGCCAAAGAACGTCTCGAAGATTCCGCCGCCAAAACCGCCCCCGCCGAATACTTCGCGGAAGATCTCGAATGGATCATGGAACGCGCCGCGACCGAAACCGACGCCGCCCGGGGCGAACGCTGCGTGGCCGAACCGATCGTAGGCAGCGCGTTTGTCCGGGTCCATGAGGACATCGTACGCTTCGCCCAGTTCCTTGAACTTTTCCTCGGCGTGCGGATCGTCCGGATTTTTATCTGGATGAAACTGGACCGCGAGTTTGCGATACGCGCGCTTGACCTCCTCTTCGGTGGCGCTTCGTCCAACGCCCAGCACCTCGTAGTAATCGCGTTTGTTCGTGGTGGCCATATGGCTACAAGTCTATGTGACTAATGGGTTTGATGGGACTGAGAGGCAAGAAGCCTCCGTCATTTTCCCGGTCCGCTGGAAACGACCACCTTTGCCGGCCGAAGCAATCGGTCTTTAAATCGATAGCCGCGGCGGGCCTGGCCCAGCACAAACCCTTCGGGAACTTTATCACTCGGCTCATGTGCAATTGCTTCATGCACGTTTGGATCAAACTTTTTGCCCTCGGCCTCGATCGGGTGCAGCCCATTTTCGGCCAGCAAATCGTTAAGTTGTTTTTGGACGAGAACCATTCCGGAATAAATCGGCGATTGTTCGCCCTGTTCTTTTGCAGCCGCGAGACCAAGCTCAAAATTATCGATAATTGCCACTAACCGCTCGAGCAACGCGCTGTTGGCGTACTTGATCGCCTCCTCCTTTTCGCGTGCAGAGCGTTTTTTATAATTCTCGAAATCAGCCTGACTTCGCAATGCCAGATCGCGGAACCGGTCGAGATCGGCTTGCAAGCCGGCCATTGGATCTTCTGGCTCCGCTGGCTCGCTGCCCGTTACAGGCGCACGCGCGGCAGATGAAGGCGTCGCTCCTACCGACGCCGATACCTTCGTTTGTTCGTTTTGTTTAGAAATAGGAGTTTTTTTCATGTTTTGCGGATCGCAATCAACGTGATGTCGTCGTTTTGAGGTGCCGAACCGGTAAAATCGCGTACCGCCTCGATGATTCTCTTTACGATTGCCTGTGCGCCATCGTTCGCGCTGGCGCGGACCGATTCCATCATGCGATCGAGACCGAACTCGTCTCCCTCAGTATTTAGCGTTTCGGTCACACCATCGGTGTAGAGGACGAGGCAATCATCGCGCTCGAGCGGGACGGCGAAGTCCACCGTCAGCCTATCAAACACGCTTCCGCTGTCAATTCCCACGACCATTCCCGGAGATTTTACCGGCGTAACAGTTTGCGACTGCCGCCGGTAAAGTAACGGCGCATCGTGTCCGGCGCGCGCGAGGGTAACGCCATTGCGCTGGTGGTCCAGAATGAGATAGGCCATGCTGATGAACATGTCTTCCTTGATATCGGGATAGAGCTGACGATTCACCTTTCGTAAAACATCCGCGGGAGACGGGTTCCGAGCCGCCTCAGCGCGCAAAACGCTGCGGCAAATCGCCATGATGAGCGACGCGGGCACGCCTTTTCCCGAAACGTCTGCGATGGCCACGCCGAGGCGCTCTTCATCGACCTGGATATAATCGAAATAATCGCCGCTCACCTGGCGGGCTGGCACATTGATGCCGCTGATCTGAAATCCATCAATGGCCGGCGCTTCCGACGGAAGCAAAATACGCTGAATGTCCCGGGCAATCTCAAGATCGTGATCCAGCCGCTTCTTTTCGTTCGCCATCGAGTAAATGATGGCGTTGTAGAGTGCAAAGGCAGATTGCTCAGCGATCGATTTAAAAACGACAAAATCAGCCTGCGAAAACGGCGCACCTATTGGACTGTTGGCGAGCACCAGCACGCCCAGATCTTGATTTCCATAGCGCAGCGCCGCCGCCACGATCGACGAGATGCCAAAAGCGCTGCCACGCAATTTCGCCAACTCCGGCGCTTCCGAGAACTCGTTTAAGCAAACGGATTGCCCCGTTTGCCAGACGCGCCCGATCAGTCCTTCACCCGGGCCGACCGTGTGCAGCCGGAGAAAGCTCTCAAGAGCGGTGGGATTGGCGGCCGCTTGTTGCAACATATTCGGCGAAATATCCACCAGCGGCGGACATCCCTTCGAGATAAAAGCCGGCGTAAGTTTCGCGCCCGTGCGATCGGTCACATAAAGCGCTCCGCCGTGCGCGTCGAGAATGCGCGTAGCGCCCTCGACAATGAGCCGATGGAGTTCCTGGGGTCGAATGGTTTCCCGGAACGCTTCGCCGAGGCCGTGCAGGAAATCGAAAACGAGCGTTTCTTCGACTTGGATCTCCTCATGAGAACGCTCGAGTCTGCGAATCCGCCGTGCCTGGAGGTAGGTGGTAATAATCCACCCGGCAATAGACGCGACAAGCAGTCCGAGGAGAAGAGTCGGCCACATGACCAATGGCCAGCTTACTTCGAGGACGTCTCGTGATGAAGGTCTTGTCTTAAGAAATCGAGAACGTCCTTAAAGCGAAGGAGATTTTCCGGCGCTGCCTCGCAAAGCGCCTCGTGCGCTTCCAGCATCGTTTCTGCCTGCTCCTTTTTTTGGGTCGCTGGCGACTGGTCTTTGTGGGTTCGCTCGAGCGCTTCATAGTCAGGCGCCCTCGCGCCATTGCCGTGAATATCAAATATCTGATCGAGGCCGAGGCCGGAGAGAAGTTCCTGGCTGCGGTTCCCACAGTGAACGATGTGAAGATGACCCTGGCCGAGCTCCTTCAAGCGCAACGCCACGCTGGCCATCGTTCCCATGAACGTGGAATCCATCATGGCGCAATCCGCCAGGTCCACCACAAATTCGCGATAGCCCCGGTCCAGCATCTGGCGGGCGAACTCCTTGAGGTTGCCACTATTGAGGAAACTACCTTTCCCCTCCACTCTCACCCATACGGTCGGGCCGCTTACCCCTACTTGAATAGATGAATCCACAGTTACTCCTTAAAAGGATACCAGCCCAAAAGGCATCCTGTCAAACCTCACAGGATGTCAGCAGCTCCCAAAATTTGATTCGAAACGCAGGCCACCAAGGGTCGCATTCAGCGAAGAGTGGCCTTTGCAACGCGCTCGACCGCAACCAAGACCAAGAAAGCGGCCGGCCTGACTACCGCGCACCGCGCACACTACTCCCACATATAGGAGCGGTTTTCGGCCACGATCTGGCCGTTAGCGATTAACAGGCACCGCCACGCAATCACGCGGCCGTCATCGAAGTAATCGTCGCCAATGACCTTGAATTCCGTTTTACGGGTGCCACGCACGTTTCGATAGCTAATCTCCTGTGCTTGGACGTGTTCGTGTAATTTTTCCTGGCGATACTCCAGACGCACTGTGACGTCGGAGGGCCGCTTGGCCCGCCAAAAGAAATCGAAGTAATTGCCAAAACGCTGACGTTGGTCGAGCACCGTCACCGCCCCGAAGAGCCGGTATTGGCGCTCAAAAGTGATCGGAGCGTCCTGAAGCGTCGCGACTTTCTGGCTCGGCGACGTCGACTTCGCGCCAAGCGTGCTCGTCGTCTGCCGCGCGCGCTGACTTGCCGTTGGCGCTTTCTCACTCAGCAAGAAAAGCTTGATTTTTCGAAACTCGAAATCTTTGTCTAACGCAACCGGGAGCGGTGTCACTTTTTCGACGATTCTTGGTTCTTCACGAGGAGCTCCCTCACTGGAAGCGCAGAGGGCAAGTAAGATCAGAGCGGCGGCAACCCTCATTTCCCTGTATCTCATAGGTCTTATAGGTCCTATGGAACTCCCTCGAATCCGAAAGTAAACTTCTTTTTAAATGATCGAAGTTCATTACGAACGCGGTGTCTACTTGCCGGAACAAGATTTGTGGCTGGACCCGTGGGACGCAAAGCCCTTCGCTTTCATTTCGCACGCGCATAGCGACCACATAGCGCCTCACGAGGAGATCATCCTTTCCGAGCGGACGTCGCTTTTGCTTCAACACCGAATGCCCGGTCATCGCACCGAACACGTTCTGCCATTTGGCGAAAAGGGAACCGTGGATGGGCTGGATCTGATGCTGTTGCCCGCCGGCCATATCTTTGGCTCGGCGCAATGTTTCCTTTTTGCCGGCGACGAAACGCTCCTTTACACGGGAGATTTCAAGCTGCGTCCCGGAAAATCCGCCGAACGGGCGCAGTGGCGCCACGCCGATACACTCATAATGGAGACCACATTCGGTCTGCCGCGCTATCGATTTCCCCCAACGGAGCAAGTCATTGACCAAATAGTCGCGTTCTGCCGCGAAACAATCGAAGCCGCCCAAGTGCCGGTGCTTCTGGGCTACTCGTTAGGCAAAGCTCAGGAGATATTGTGTTCGCTTGATGGAGCGGGCCTAACGACCATGCTGCACGGCTCGGTTTATCGGATGACGCGCATCTACGAGCAGTTCGGCCAGTCGTTTTGCAACTACGTGCGGTACAATGCGAATGAGGTTGCAGGAAAAGTTTTGATCTGCCCACCGAGCACAAATCGTTCGCAGATGCTGGAAAAAATCCCGCACAGACGCGTGGCAATGATCAGCGGCTGGGCGGTCGATCCAAATGCGATCTATCGCTACGGAGTCGATGCCGCATTTCCTCTTTCGGATCACGCGGATTATGACGATTTGATTCGCTACGTGGGACTGGTACGGCCACGACGAGTGTTTACACTCCATGGTTTCGCCGCCGAGTTTGCCAGTGATCTCCGCATGCGCGGCACCGAAGCCTGGGCATTGACCGAGGAAAATCAAATGGAGTTGGATCTTGGAGGTAGGGACATCGCGCTGCGATGTCCGGACGGGGCAGCGCGCCGTCCTTACCGTTCGCCTCCGCAATCCGAGTTTCTCGCGTTTGCGAATATCGGTGAAGCGATCGCTGCGACTCCGGCAAAGCTGGAGAAAATTCGACTGCTTGCCGATTACTTGCGCGGCCTGACGAGCGAGCAGCTTCCGATCGCGACCCTCTACTTTACCGCAAGAGCATTTGCCCAAAGCGATTTGCGCACACTGCAGGTTGGCTGGGCAATAATTTTCCGCGCGCTGCAAGCCGCCACCCACATCGACGACACGGAACTTCATCGCATCGCCAGCGCCCACGGCGATGCTGGCAGGAGCGCGTTCGAAATCCTCGATGGGCGAACAGCGCCGCAACTATTCAGTATCCGTGACTCGCGCGAGTTGTTCGAAAATCTCCATCGCGCCCGCGGCCCCAACGCGAAGGCAAAACTGCTGCAAAATCGACTGTCGATCTTGTCCCCGCGCGAAGGCGAGTACGTCGTTAAAATCTTGACCGGTGACCTGCGCATCGGATTGCGCGAGGGTTTGGTCGAGGAGGCGATTGCGAAGGCATTTGATGTTCCCCTCGAAGAAGTAAGAGAGGCCAACATGCTGTCAGGCGACATTGGCCAGACCGCGCTGCTCGCTTCACGAAAAGAACTGCATCGGGCGGAGCTGTCGCTCTTTCGTCCGATCAAGTGCATGCTTGCGACTCCTCAACCGACTGCTGAAGCCGTGTGGGAACGGTTTGCTGGCGCGACAGACACCGATCGGACGGCGGCCTTATCAATGCGCGCCACGGTTTATTTGGAAGACAAATTCGACGGCATTCGCGCGCAGCTTCATCGCGCCGCACAACGCGTTGAAATTTTCTCGCGCGATTTGCGGCGCATCACCAGTCAGTTTCCCGAGCTGGCCGATCAAGCCAGGAACTTCCAGGAAGAGCTGATTATCGACGGTGAAATTATCGCCTTCCAGGAAGATCGCAGGCTCACCTTTTTCGATCTGCAAAGGCGACTCGGCCGCACAAGTGACGGCACAGATCTATTCGCGCGCGCGGCGGCGGACGTGCCGGTCGCGTTTGTCATCTTTGATCTTCTTTGGCTGAACGGGCAGTCGTTGGTGAAAACTCCGTTGCGCGAGCGACGAAGACACCTCGATGGCCTGCGTTTACCTTCACAATTCCAAATTGCGAGAGTGATCCCCGCCCATTCTGCCGCCGAGATTGAACAAACGTTTCAACATGCTCGCCAGCGTTTGAATGAAGGTCTGATGATCAAAGACCCGGAGAGCTTTTATTTACCCGGCACCCGGGGGATGTTCTGGTTTAAACTCAAAAAAGAGCTGGCGACACTGGATGTGGTGGTGGTCGCGGCAGAGCTTGGCCATGGCAAGCGCAATAATGTCCTGAGCGATTACACCTTCGCGGTGCGCGATGAAGTCACTGGCGACTTTTTGCCCATTGGCAAAGCTTACAGCGGATTGACCGATGCCGAGATTGCAGAATTAACCGAGCACTTCAAACAGAACACGATCGCCGATCACGGGCGGTATCGTACAGTGAAACCAGATGTCGTGCTCGAGGTCGCCTTCAATTCCATCCAACCCAGCACGCGTCACGCCAGTGGACTGGCACTGCGTTTCCCGAGAATCAAAGCTATCCGCCGCGACAAGAATGTCGATTCCATCGACACGCTCCAATACGCTCGCGAGCTTGCCAGCCAAGGCGCAAGTTACCGGCCAGTTTTGGCCGAGGCGCGTAAATAACGGCTCGAATTTACTCAGGCGTAGGCGAAGGAGACGGCGAAGTAGCCTGTACCGCAGGAGATGGAGTTGGCGACGTGGCCTCTGCCGCAAAAGATTTAACTGCGCGAGACATCCTCGCTTTTTGTAATTCTTCCATCCGACGCTGTCTTTGAGCGAGTCTCTCTTGCATTCGGCTGTCTTTGTCAGCTTTGTCCCGCGAGGGGTCGGCAATCAGACCCTGCAACTGAAGCTCGGGTGGGAGCTGTTGTATTCTCTTGTCTCTTTCAGCTTTCACCTGCGCGGGGTCGCGAATCGTGCCCTGTGGCTGAACGTCCGCGGGCTTCACCCGGCGGCTGGCCGTGGCTCTTTCTCTTTCGGCCAACGCTTTCTCTCGTTCATCTAATGCTTTCTCGCGGCGTCCAGCTCTGCTTTCAGCTGAGCAAGTTGTTGTTCAACCGCCGAATCTTGTTTTTGGCAAGAGCAAACGATCGCAAAAGAGATGAGCATCGACAGGACAAAAAGTTTTTTCATATCAGGAGTAAACTGTAACTGGTCTTCTGTAATTCGGATGAAGAAAACGGACGGCCAAGAGCTAGTCAAAGGAAACTTAACGCGCCGGCGGCGGTGGTGAAGTTGCCGGTCTGACAACGACCGTTTCCACCTGCCCACGCCGAAAACGCTGGACATTGGCGAAGACAGCCAATGAGGCCAGTGCCCCAATAATGACGAGCATCACTACAACAACGCCCTTTGAGACCCGGGATGGCTGGGATTTTTCGAGAGGCGGCTTGTCTGAATTCACGCCTTAGTATCGAAGTCGATCCCACAAGCGCAAGGCCGCGTCAGTTCGGGCGCAGCGCCGCAATTGCATCCACAACGCGCTCGCTTAGTCGCCAATAGAGGCTCTTTCCCGGCGGCCCGACATCGGCTGCCGTAAAAAAAATCGGTTCTCCGATCACGATGGTAATTGGCACAAAGTGCAAACCACCGCCGCCTCGGGGCAGGGCTTCGTGGGCGCCAAAGATCCGCATTGGCACGACTGGCGCGAGCGTTTTGGCAATCACGAGGCCCAATCCCGGTTCGGCTGGCTGCAACTTACCATCGAGCGTGCGCGAGCCTTCAGGGAAAACCAACACCCCGTTTCCTGCCTTCAGAACACGAATCAAAGCCTTAATGGCACCACGATCCACGCCTTCTTGATTAACTGGGATTACATTCAGCTTTGGCAACAACCAGCCAAGCAGCGGCGCGTCCAAGAGTGTTCGCCGGGCCAGAAAGTATATCGCCCGATCGCACGTAGTCCCGGCGAGCGGCGGATCGAGGTAACTTTGATGGTTCATGGCGAGAATCACCGGCCCGCTCTGAATCATGCGTTCCCGATGAACTACGCGAAAACGAAAAAACAATCGGCCGACGAGACGAGAAAAGTGATAACCAAGCCAGTAGTAGAAATTCATCTAACGAGCTCGCGATTTAGTGACTGAGCGATTCCTCTTTATTCAATCTCTAAATCTGCAGACCCATTTGCTTAAGCCGTGCGATGATTTTGTTAACGACTCCCTCGATTGTAAGACGTGACGTGTCGATGACATGCGCGTCTTCGGCAATGACAAGTGGTGAAACAGGTCGTGAAAAATCGGCGTGATCGCGCAGCGTGATTTCGTCGCGTTCTCCTTGTGCGGCACGACGCCGGAGACGCACCTCGGGGGAAGCATCAACATAAAATTTGTAAGGGGTCTCGCGAAAAACCACGGAACCAATGTCCCGTCCTTCCACGACCAAGTCGTGGTTGCGCGCATATTCATGCAGTTTCTGCCCGACAATTTGGCGGACCAACGGCAGCCTGCTAACGCGAGCAACACTTTCGTTCACACGATCATCCCGCAAATGGTCCGCGGGATCGACATTATCGATCAGGATCCGCGACTCGCTGTCCTGAAGACAGCAGGTAATCGCTGCTGATTCGAGAGCGTGGGCGATGCGGTCGCTCTTTTCTGCATGGACGCCTTTTTGCAGCAGGTACCAGGTGATCGCTCGATAAATGGCACCGGAGTTGACGTAGATAAAGCCGAGCCGCCTGGCAAGCTCTCGCGCGACACTGCTTTTCCCAGAAGCAGCCGGACCATCAATGGCAACTTGCCGATGGAAATCTCGTTGGAGAGGGCGCATAGAGTCGAGGGCCTAACTGTAGTCGCCCATCGCACAGCAACGCAACGCGCACTTCTGGTAGTGTCGGGCGCTGCGCCGCACAGCGCGGCGTCCCTACCATTTCAGCTTTCCTCAGGCGCACTGGGACTGAGGGAACCGATCACCGGAGTGCTGATCTGCATCCGTTTCGGATTGGTGAACTCTTCAAGCACCGTTTCGAATCCGGGATAAGACTCGCGAATGCATTCGGCGTCCTGAACAATGGTTTCCCCATCAGCAAACAAACCCGCTATGGCAAACGCCATCGCGATACGATGATCACCGAAGCTCGCCATGCGCGCACCGTGCAGGGGTGCCGGCCCACTAATTTCGAGTCCATCATTCAGCTCAGCCACTTGCGTACCCATGGTGCGCAAATTGTGTGCGATTGCCGCAATGCGATCAGTTTCTTTAACGCGTAATTCCCCTGCCTGCCGAATAACCGTCCTGCCGTTTGCCAAAGCGCCTGCAACAGACAAAATCGGTAGCTCGTCAATAAGTCGTGGCACCTCCTTGCCTTGGATGACGGTTCCTTTAAGCGGAAAACCAGTGACTTCGACAATTCCGCGCGGTTCAAGCTGATCGACATCTTCAACAGCCTCGCGCACCTGCGCACCCATGCGGAGCAAAACACCAAGCAACGAAGTTCGTGTATCATTTAAACCAACGTCCCGGATAAGCAGATGTCCTCTTCGTTGCGCCGCGGCAGCAACCAGCCAAAAAGCCGCTGAAGAAATGTCGCCGGGAATGGCAAAGTCGCGCGACTCCGGCACCTGGTCGCCGAATACGGTGACACTGCCAGCCTCTTCAGTTGCAGTCCGCACCAGGAAATAATTGAACATCTTTTCCATGTGGTTTCGCGTCGGTAACGGCTCTTCGACGGTGGTCTTGCCCCTGGCAAAAAGACCAGCCAGCAGCAACGCACCTTTGACCTGCGCGCTTGCCACCGACGGGCGATAATGAATTCCACGCAGCGAGCCGCCGCGGACGCGCAACGGCGCTGTTTGTTCCGGCCCTTCGGCAACGATGCTCGCGCCCATCTCACAGAGCGGCGCGATCACGCGATCCATCGGGCGTCGCGACAGTCCCGCGTCCCCGACCAGGCGACTTTCAAATGTTTGTCCTGCCAGCAGACCGGCGAGAAGCCGCATGGTTGTACCCGAATTACCGCAATTAAGCTCGTTTTTAGGTGCAGTAAGGACTCGCTTTTTCCCGTGAACGATTAACGTGGTCGGCTCAGGCTGTTCGATCTTAATGCCCAAAGCGCGCATTGCGTTTACCGTGTGCATGCAATCTTCACTGGGAAGAAATCCCCGCAGAGTGCACACCCCATTCGAGAGGCCCGCGATGATTACTGCGCGATGCGAAATGCTTTTATCGCCCGGCACAGTAATTTCGAGATCAATTCGAGGCGCGCGTTTTACCCGTAACTCCATAGACGAAAGCAAACGAAACCGATGCTGGATGCCAAGTGCTTAAGTTCGCATCCAGTATCCAGAATCCAGCATCTGCGGCAACTTCCCGAACGCACTCGGGCCAGCAAATCTATTATGGCACAAGAAAGATCTTGTCCGTGTACGGATCCTTCACTTCCGTTCCCGGAGGGAATCCCTCCACATCGATATATTTGCCAGGCGAATAAGGGCTCTCCACCAAATGCGGTTTGCCAGGGACGGGAATTCCGTACGGATAATCGCCTTTTGCAATCTTCTTCGTCGGCGCAGCCGTGGGAGGAGGTGATGCTGCTGTGGTCTCGGCTGGCGGCGTACCGGTGGGTTGAACTGGTCCGTTCGGATTGAACGGCTGTTGCGGCGGGTATTCCTGTGTCTGGCTGGGAGGATAATTCGCCGTCCTATGTCGGGTAGTTGGCGGTGGTGGCTCTTCAGCGCATGAGGCAAGAAAGAAGGCCGCAAGGAGCGCAAGCGACAATGAAAATTTCATAGATGCAAATACTGTCGCAATCGTATCCGCAGTCAGACTCGTTGCCAATCATTAAATCATTTTTTCTTCAACGCGCGCGGCGTTTGAGAAAGAGCGGCATAAATACAATGACGCAGCGCATTTCATCCGAATCCAAAGATGAGATGTCGGACTGTTCTCATGCAGAGATTTTGGTAGTGGACGATGATGCCTTGAGTCGCAGAGTGCTGGCGCAATTGCTCACGACTGCTGGTTACAAGTGTCGCGTGTGCAAAAACGGCTCCGAAGCTCTGGAGATCGTTCACGCTGCGCCGCCCTCACTTCTGCTGCTTGATTTCGATATGCCGGGGCCAAACGGCGCGGAAGTGCTAAGACGCCTCCGTTCGGACCACAATCCGGCAGTCGCCCAAATTCCCGCCATCATGTTAACCGCCCATGGAAGCGAAGAGAGCGAGGTCTCTTGTCTGCAAGCCGGCGCAGATGATTTTGTGACCAAGCCAGTCAATGCCGCGGTGTTGCGGGCACGTATCGAGACCCAGCTTCGCCTCCGCTCCATGCGGCGGCAATTAGAGCGGCAAAATAATGAACTCGAGACATGGCGCCGTGATCTTGAGCGCGATCTGGCAGCTGCCCGTTTAACGCAGCAATCGCTGATCCCGCAAAAACCGCTCACGATGCCCGGCTGGCAGGTCGCGACTTGTTATCGCCCTGTAATCCAGGTAGGCGGCGATATCTACGGATGGCTACGAATGAAGAATGGCAGGATTTTATTCTGGATCGCCGATGGCACCGGTCACGGCGCCGCTGCGGCCCTGCTCACCACCCTGGCAAAACTTCTTTTTCACCACGGCAGCATGGAACACGACATGCCAGCCAGCGTCATGGAAGCGGTGAACCACGACTTTCGCAGCATTTTTGGCGGGCGCTCGTTCATGACTGCGATGTGCGTCGCAGTCGACCCTTCAACCGGACGCGCGATTATCGTCGGTGCCGGGCATCCGCCTCTTTTGATTGCCCGTCGCACCGGCGCCACAGAAGCGATCGCTTCCGTTGCGCCACCATTGGGCCTAGTGGAACATCCGGAACTTACGGAAACAATTGTCGATCTAGAACCGGGCGACACTTTCCTCCTCTACACGGACGGTTTGTTCGGCTCAAGCAAGAGCAAACAGCCTGGTCTGAGTCCAAAACGCCTGGAGAAAATGCTCGATCACTCTGCGCCCAGCGCCGAGGCGCTCCTTAGGCGAATATTGACGGAGACGGCGCCATCTAAAGGCGAACAGGCGCTCCCAGATGACGTGGCCGCGTTGGCGGTGCGCCGAACTGCCTAAAAAAAATTTTTGTTTATGCAAAATTTAATGTTGCTCTCTTCCCAGCGAAACGCTAATCAGCGTCCATGCCGAAAACCAAAAAGAAAACTTCCAAACGCAAACCGAACCCCGCCTTTATGAGGCCGGTCCAGCCTGACGACAAGCTTGCTGCCGTTGTTGGGTCAACGCCGCTGCCGCGTTCCGAGCTTACCAAAAAGCTTTGGAACTACATCAAGAGGCGCGGTCTGCAGGACAAAAAGAAACGAACCATGATCAACGCTGACGACTCACTGCGGCCGGTGTTTAATGGCAAGAGCCAGGTGAGCATGTTTGAGATGACCAAGCTCGTTTCGAAGCATCTGCGCTAGATCGAGAATGCCGTTTATAGCCCGGCGTTTCCCCGCCGGGCTATCTGCGGGACATGGATAATAGATTCGCCGCCGCGCGGACGGTTGTTTTGCCGTGCTTGCGCGCGGTCGTGGTCTAGTTAAGGGTGACGATGTGAAAAAACATCGTTTCATTCTTTTTGCTGTTGCAGCCAGCTTTCTTTTCCATGCGCCGGCTGGCAGCGCCGCCGCGTCCGGCTGGCTCGACGATTACCACAAAGCCCAAGACGAGGCCAAATCCAGCCACAAACTATTGTTGCTTAATTTTACTGGTTCCGACTGGTGCGGCTGGTGCATTCGATTGGACCAAGACGTTTTCTCTCAGTCTGATTTCAAAGATTACGCCAACAAAAACTTGGTGCTCTTGGAGCTCGACTTCCCGCGGCCTGGTGGTTCTCGGTGGCAGGGACAAGCTGCTGAATTGAAGAAGCAAAACCTGGGCCTCGCACGCCAATATGACGTGCACGGCTTCCCCACCCTGATCGTTCTCGATGGCAATGGGCAAAAACTTTGGCAGTTCGAGGGATACCTGCCGGGCGCAGAGCTTATCGCGCAACTGGAAAAATTGCACAAAGGTTGAACGCCTCCGCTTTTTCCGGAAACGCGAAAAGTCTGTTCTAATTCCAATGGTGCCGCACTTTGCGTAGCTGGCGACCTCTGCTAGATACACGCGATTCATTCACCATTTTCGCGCTAATGTTTTTTCTTCGCTTGCGCTTCCTTTGCGTTGCTGTGCTGGTCGCGACGCGCACTTTTGGAGCTGGCCCGGAAACTCCGCTGCAAACTCCAGAAAAGAGCGGGCACAAAGCTCCGGCCGAGCAGAATATCACGTTCAATTCCGTTCATGCGGATGGTCCTTGCATCGCGATGACCTTTGACGATGGCCCAAGCGCAACACTTACCCCAAAACTGCTCGATTTACTCGCCACGCGCCACATCAAGGTAACCTTCTTCGTCATCGGCGAAAATGTCGCGGAGCATCCTGAGATCGTTGCGCGGGCGGCTCGGGAAGGTCATGAAATTGGCAATCACAGTTGGTCGCATCCTAACTTCGGCAAAATGTCGGACGACAACGTTCGCAGCCAACTTCGGCGAACTGACGATGCAATCAGAAGCGCAATGGGCAATCGTCCCACTCTGATGCGACCGCCTTATGGATCGATTACGGCACGTGAAAAACACTGGATTCACGATGAGTTCGGATATCGGATCATTCTGTGGGATGTCGACCCGTATGACTGGAAACGGCCCGGCCCGGCTGTGGTTCGCAATCGAATTCTTAAGGAGACGCAGCCCGGTTCGATCGTGTTATCTCACGACATTCACCCGGGGACAATCGAAGCAATGCCCTCTACTCTCGATGCGCTCGAGGCCAAGGGTTTTAAGTTCGTCACCGTATCGGAACTGATTCGCATGGCCAGGCCGCAACCTTCTCATCCAAGTCCGCAGCCGGGCGGAAACGCTCCGACGAAGGCCACTCCTTCGCCCCCACCCGCTCCGTCTCCAGTATCTTCTCCAAGCGGCTAGATTGCCGCTGGGTCGTCGACGTCTACTTCTTCGCGGCGCTAAGACTTCGGTCAGCCATCCGCTGCTCGGTTTTGCTACGCGCGCTGACCCATTGATTGTTTTCGCCGTAGCTTCGCCACGGTCCGGGAGGCACATCACGCCATTCGACAAATTGCCAATCGGTCACGTCCGTCGGCGCCAATCCCAGATAATCACGCACAGCCGGAGAAACATCCAGCCCGGCGCCGCGGTTAAGGTTGGGCTTGGGCCGCTCGTTTCCAAAGACGTACTGAAAATGATCAGTGCGAAACGGGCCGCAATCCTCCCATTGTGCATAACAAGTGCGATTGCCTTTGCGAATGGCGACCCAGCGGTGCCAGCACACCGACTGTCCCTGGCCCGTATAAGCTTGTTTGAACCAGGGGATAACCAGCGGCGCTTCAGGCTTGAATTGGCCATGCGTCACATCGTTATAGGGAAGCGCATAGTAGAAGGGATTTTGCTTCGGAATAAAAGCGATTGGAATGCAATTCCGCCGTGCGCTTGAATCAGGATTATCGGTTCCGCCGTAATTCGTCGTCCAATTAAAGTCCCAGGCGCTCCTGTAGTTGGGGACTGGGTTATTGCCTCCGGCCTGTTCTCCAACCCAAAACATGGTCGTCACGATGTTTGTCTTCCACGGGTAACGCTGGATTGCCGGGCGGGAGCTGGTGGGGATAAAAACCTGCGGCTCCACCTTGAGCAATGCCTCCTCCCGCAATTTCATCGCGTACTTGGCGAAATCCGCCGCCGTCGCATATGGGGAAGTGGATTGCTCGTCCCCGAACGCTTTTGGGACGACAAAGACCGCCAGACTTAGCCAGACCGCAAGAAGTCTACTCATTACAAACGCCGCCTCCTTCTATCCGATTCCAGGCGCTCAGGCAAGCCGAATTTTCCTAAGCACTCGTAGCCGTGCCGCTTCGAAGGTGTTCGGGGGACATCCCGTACCTGGAAACCGGCTCACCACCGGCTGAGTACCGTATCGTGCTTGAATTGTCGATCGTCCGTCTGTGAATAGTCGAGGGTGTAATGCAAGCCGCGGCTTTCTTTGCGACACAGGGCTGAATCTACGATCAAGGCTGCGACCGCTGCGAGATTACGCAGTTCGAGCAGGTCGACGGACACTTTGAAATTCCAGTAGAACTCACGAATTTCGCGCTGAAGATTTCGTAGCCGTGCGCTGGCGCGCTGAAGGCGCTTATCGGTGCGCACGATTCCCACGTAATCCCACATCAAACGTCTAATCTCGTCCCAGTTGTGATAAATCACGACGAGCTCATCTACGTCCTGCACATTTCCCGATTGCCATTCCGGCAGCGCGACTTTTTGTATCCCGCCCGGTCGCCTATGCACAGCGGCCGCGGCAGCGCGATGCGCCATCACCAAACCTTCCAGCAGCGAGTTGCTCGCAAGTCGATTGGCCCCGTGCATCCCGATGCAGGCGACTTCGCCAACCGCATATAACCCGAGCAAACTGGTCGCACCATTCATGTCGGTCTTAATCCCCCCGCATTGATAATGCGCTGCTGGCACGACAGGGATGGCCTGCTTCAACATGTCGATCCCAAATCGCAGGCAGGTTTGGTAAATGTGCGGAAAACGCTTGCGAATAAACTCCGGGGGCTTGTGCGTAATGTCCAAAAACACACATTTCGCCCCTGACCGCTTGATTTCGGCATCGATGGCACGCGCAACGATGTCACGCGGCGCAAGCGAGCCACGCGCATCGTAGCGCTTTATAAAATTCTTGCCGCGATGGTTGCGCAAAATGCCGCCTTCACCACGCACGGCTTCGGAAATGAGAAATGATTTTGCTTCGGCATGAAAAAGGCATGTCGGATGAAACTGGATAAACTCCATGTTCGCGATCTCCACGCCTGCGCGCCATGCCATCGCCACACCGTCGCCAGTCGCGATGTCCGGATTCGTCGTATACAAATAAACTTTGCCGCAACCGCCGGTCGCAAGCGCGGTCCGATCTGACCGGATCGTTTCTACCTCCCCGGTTTTTTCATCCAGAACATAGACCCCGAGGCAACGGTCTTCTGTTGCGAAACCGAGCTTGGCGGCGGTGATCAAATCCACCGCCATGTGATTTTCCAATAGCTTCACATTTGATTGCCGGCCCAGCTCGCGTAGCAAAGTCTCTTCAATCTCTTTCCCGGTTGCGTCTCGCACATGCAACACCCGGCGCTTCGAGTGACCACCTTCTTTGCCCAGATCAAGCTCACGATGTCCTGAGACCTCGCGCTTATCGAACTGCAGGCCGATTTCTGCCAGCTCGCGGATGCGCTCGGGACCCTCAGTTACAACCGCGCGCACGACCGCTTCGTCGCAAAGACCGGCGCCGGCCTCAAGCGTATCGCGCACGTGCAGCTCGAATGAGTCTTCGTCGCTGGTCACGCATGCAATTCCGCCCTGCGCCCACGCAGTGTTTGTGTCGGCGCCTTTGCGTTTTGTGATGACGGCTACCGAACCGTGCCTGGCCGCTTTCAGGGCGAAGGCGAGACCGGCGATGCCGCTGCCGATAACAACAAAATCGTATTCCTTCATTCCAAACGGAGATTGTCGATCAAACGAGTTCTCCCGAAAAACACCGCCAACACGAGCACCGAGCCCGGTCCAACCATTTCAACCGGTTGCAAAGTTATCGCATCGACAACCTCAACATAATCGATCCGAGCCAGCGGCGCTTCACCGATTACCTGCCGCGCACGAGCGACGACGTCTCCGGCGGATTTTTTACTGGCATTCGCAGCAGCACATAGCGCTTTGTATAAAACTGCTGCCTGCTTTCGTTCTTCCAAATTCAAATATTGATTGCGCGAACTGTATGCCAGCCCGTCGTCCTCCCGCATCGTAGGCACGGCAATGATCTCGATCTTGAAATTAAGATCGCGCACCATGCGACGAACGCGCCAAACACTGCCGCGTTCGGCGCAAGAATATTGAACAACTTCGCCACAACCGTGCAAACCCCGCGAAAATGTCCGGGGCGCGACTTGCCCTCGAGCGACTTCGAAAGAGAGGATTCTTCAACGAACACCGAACGGTCGCCTGCATACATTTCCGCTGCGCTAGGCCGGAACAGAAAATCGACACCGGCATTTCGACAAAATTCTTCATCAACTTTTTTCGGGCGCGGGTAGCACTCGTAATCGCTTCCTGGTTCAAACTGAAGCGGATTTACAAAGATGCTCACCGCTACTTCGCCGTCGCGGCCAGCATGTTCACGTGCCACGCGAATCAACTCGGCATGCGCCTTGTGCAACGCTCCCATGGTGGGCACCAGCCCCCGTGCCTTTGAGCGCGCCAGCGATTGCGCTTCAGCAACCGTAGTCAAAATTTTCATGTAAAACTCCGCCAATTACTTTTTCACGTTTGCTTTTCCAGCCAAATGGCCTGCCGCGCGAATCGAAATTTCTTGTGACCAAAGTGTTTCCAGCCGGCACACAGGGCGAGATCGCGCATTTCTGAAAACGAAAATGCGCGAACGGCAGAGAGTCGGGCGTCGTGGCGCGTCATCGGTTCGCGAAAAATCAGCGCGGTCAAAAGATAGACGCCGGCTTGGAGCAGAAATCCGCGGCGCAAATCCGACACCAGAACAAATCCTCGGGATAACTCGCGACACCGCCGCAACACAGTTACGGCGTCGTCATCGCTGAAATGATGAAGCGCCAGCGTGCAAAGCACGATGTCGTAGGCTTCGCCTGAATTCCATTCGAGGATATTTGCTTCGCGGTAGAAAATTTCCGGGTAGTCCGAGCTCAAATTGTTGGCGATTTCCAGTGTTGCAGGCTGTCGATCTAAGGCGTCGATCTCGACCTGCGCGCCAACGTCCCGAGCGCAATCGGCAATCAATCGCGGGATATCACCGGAACCAGTGGCAAGATCGACGATGCGGGCATGTGTATCCGGCCTGATCCAGCGGCGTATAAAGCCCAAAATAAGACGGTAGCTGCCAAACCAGCGATTGAGTTGCCGAATACGTTCGAGGTCGCGCTCTAACTCGGCCGAAACTGGTTGCGGCCGATCCATCATTTCCAAGACAGCCGGGTCGAAGCTTCGCTTCATCGGCCAAAATTGAATCCGGAAAGCAGGAGAGCAGGAAATCCGAAAAACATTTCCTGTTTCCTATTTTCCTGATTGATCTAAGAACTTCTGCCAGGCTTCCGGCAGCGGCGCGCTCTCGATCTCGCTCGCTATGCGGCCCTCAAATTCCGGATGGAAAACGGTGCTTGTACCGTAAACCATGACCACATCTTCTGCGCCCTCAGCGCGAATAGCGTGCGCCACGCCCGGAGGAACGACGATTCCGACGTTATTGTCGCCCCGATGGTTATCGCCATCGACAAAGAAACGCATCACCCGCTTGGGAAAGCCCGCGCGGATGTCGCACAAAATTATCTCAACGCGACCCTGCAAGAAAAACATTACGTCCCATTGCTCATCAGCGTAACGGCGCAGCGAATAATTCTCCGGTTCGTCGACGAACAAGCGGCGCAACCACTCTGCCGCGAGCTTGTTTTCTGGAACGCTGGGCGGATGCACGTGGAAACCTTTTGCCGTGTTTGCGAACATCCGCGCAGCCGACCATTGTTTTGGCCAGAAGCCAATCTGCGCGAGAATCCCTTCGTCGCGCCGCACAAATTCGCCAAAGAACCCCCGGTGCCGCTGCGCGTGAACCTTTCGTGGGAAAATTTCCACGCCTGGGATCCAGGCTTCTTTGATGTCACGCTGGTTCCGGTCCGCGGTCACAAGTTTAACGGCGTCCAGGCCTCGTCGCGAAAGCTCCTGTGCGAAAGATGCGCTCCGATAATCACGGGCCTTGAGTGCATCTTGCGCGCCGGGGTCGATGCCATGCCAAAGATTTTTTTCGTGCTTGCTCATTTTTAGTCCAATTAGCAGCGCACATTATATTGGTTGAAGCAAGCCGCAGGCAAATCTACCCTGCCGCGCCACACTGCGATACTGGCGGTTCCGCAATGCTCGATTTCGTCGTTTATATCCTTTATCGCGCGGGGTCGGCCATTGTCGCCGCACTGCCATTGCGGTTGCTCTTTGCTGCTGGACAAATCCTCGGCTCTTGTTCGTGGCTCGTTTCAGGGAAATATCGGCGCCTGGCAGAACGCAACGTTGGGATTGCGTTTGGCGACGAAAAACCGCCGGGTGAATTGCGCCGTCTTGTGCGCCGTCATTTTCGGCGCCTGGGCGCAAATCTCTTATCCAGCGTCAAACTCACTCAAATGTCGCCGGAGAAAATTCTACAGCGGGTCACGGTCGAAAACATCGAGTCGATGGACAGTCGGTTTCGCGCCGGTATTCCGGTCGTACTGGTGTTAAGTCATCTCGGAATTTGGGAATTATTTGCCCAGCTGATGCCGAAGTTCGTTGGCTACGTACGGAACGCCAGCGTTTATCAAAGACTCGGCAATCGCTTTATCGACGCGCATGTACGGCGCACCCGCAGTCAGACGGGATTGGAACTCTTTGATCGCAAAGACGGTTTCCAACCCGTGATCGACCTGCTTCGTTCCGGAGGCGGCGTGGGTGTTTTGTCCGATCAACACGCTGGCGATCATGGGCTTTGGACGCCGTTTTTCGGGAGACTGGCGTCCACTTCGCCTCTGCCTGGTTTACTCGCGAAGCGCACTCGAGCGGCGGTTATCGCCGCCGCTGTGTACACAACAGGTCCGGCGCGCTGGCGCATGGTGTTCACCGAGCGCTTTGATCAGCCAGGCGCTTCAATTGCAGACCTCACGTCAAAAATAAATAAGGTTATTGAGCAACAGATTCGCGTTGCACCGGAAGATTGGTTTTGGGTGCATAATCGGTGGAAAACGCCGCAGCCCAATTTTCTTCTCGCGCGATATAAACGCGGCGTCTATCTGCCGCCGGGAGTTTCAGCTCACGAACTAAAGCCATTTCGAATTCTCGTTCGTTCAAGCAACTGGCTGGGTGACGCAGTGATGAGCGTGCCCGCAGTCCGGGCGATCAAGAACGGGCGTCCCGACGCTCAGGTCACAATCGCTGCGCCATCCAAGATAGCGCCGATGTGGAAGCTCGTTCCTGGAGTAGATGCGATTATTCCTTTGCCAAATGGTTCGCTGCTTTCGGCTGTTGGGTTGCTCCGGCGACGATCGCTTTTTGATGTCGCGATTCTTTTCCCAAATTCGTCGCGTGTTGCCCTTGAATCCTGGCTAAGCGGAATTCCGCGCACCGTTGGTTATCACGGGCATTGGAGGAGATGGCTGCTGAATCAAACCGTGCCCGAGCCGCGAAAATCAGGTCCGCCGGAACATCATTCACTCCGCTTCGTTCGGATCGCGCGCGAATGCGGAGCGGAAACATCCACTGTCCAACATCCAACATCCAACATCCAAATTACGGTCGCCGATCAAACGCTCAAAATCGGCCTTTGTCCAGGTGCAGAATACGGCCCGGCCAAACGATGGCTCCCGGAGCGATTCGTCGAGGTGGCCGCAAAGATTAGCGGACAAACATCAGCGCAATGGATTTTGTTCGGAACGAAGAACGACGCGACGATAGGCGAGCAGATCGCGGCTGCGATCGGCGATCATTGCGTAAATCGGATCGGCCATACTACGCTGGATGAACTTATCGACGAGCTGCGGGGATGCCGTTTGCTGCTTACCAACGATACCGGCACGATGCATTTTGCCGCATTGCTGGGCGTGCCAGTAATCGCCATCTTTGGCTCCACTGAACCGCGACTGACTGGGCCGCTCGGCAATAGTCACATCATCCTGCGACATCACGTCGAATGCAGCCCCTGTTTTCTCCGCAAATGCCCAATCGATTTTCGATGCATGAAAGAAGTTAGCACTCAGGAAGTGGTGGATGCAGTGCTGTCGATTCTGGCCAAGCAAGTTTGAGATTTCAAATTTCAGAATCCAATCTCACACTCGCGACCATGACCTACGAAGTCACCGAATCATCCTTTTGCGTCTTACGAAGCAACAGCGTACGAAGTCGCAATCTCAAATTTGAAATTTGAAAGCCTACCATGGCCCCGTTGCAAATCCGCACAGAAGTGCAGGTGATGTTTTTCGACACCGATTGCGGAGGCGTCGTCTCTAATATCGCTTATCTGCGTTTCATCGAGATCGCGCGCACACGTCTCGTCGAGGAACTCGGTCTCGCCCTCACGGAAATGGCAGAAAAGCAAACATACCCTGTCGTGGTGCGCACCGAGATTGATTATCGCCGCGCAGCCAAACTCGGAGACCGGCTGGTGATTGAGGGCTGGCTCGATCAGATGGAACGCGCGCGGTTCTGGTGCGGATTTCGGATTACACGACCGGATGACGACACGTTGATTGCTCAATGCCGTCAGATGCTTGCGCTGATCGAGATGCCGACGGGAAAACTGCTGCGTTTGCCTGAACATTGGCAAGAACATCGGAAAGAGCACTCGACCGATTACGCCACAGACGAATGCCGGATCAGAATTTCTGGAGAGGAATCTGCTCAATGACCGCAGGCGTCCGCAGCCTAAGCCTGGAAGAAACTCTGCTCGAGCCGCCGGCACTACCGGCGCCGCCCACGCGGCACGCGCTGTTTGCGATTCTAATTGCGTCAGCCGCGCTGTTGCACGTGGCGACGATTGGCACGGGCGACCTGTACAGCCAAACCGAGGGACAATATGCAGGAGCGGCCCGCGAGATGGTCGAGACCCATCAATGGCTCCTGCCGACGAACGACGGTATCCCGCGCCTGCAAAAACCGCCGTTGCTCTACTGGCTCATTATTGTCTCGTTTAAGCTCTTCGGCATAAACGCCGCAGCTGCGCGGCTCCCGGGTGCGCTGGCGGTGGTCGCCTCGGTTGCCCTGATTTTTTTGATTGGAGAAAAGCTTACGGATTACTGGCGCGGCTTCATTGGCGGTCTGATTTATCTCAGCTTCTGCGGCACATTTTTGCTAGCGCGCATTGTCATGCCCGAACCGCTCGTAAGCGCGTTCATCGCGGGCGCGATTTTCTGCGGGTTGTGTGGTTATCAGCGCAGGCGTCACCGGCGGGCTTGGTTCGCCGGCTTTTGGATTTGCTCGGCCTTCGCCTGCCTTACCAAAGGTTTACTCGGCGTTGTTTATCCGGCGGCAGTTTTTCTTTTGCTGTCGATATTTTATCGCGAAGCGCGACTGCGATATCGCGCGCTTTTACGATGGGAATATCTGGCGATCTTTCTTTTAATCGTTGCCCCTTGGCATATTTGGGCGGAACTGCATTTTCCGGGTTATTTTCCTCGTTTACTCAGCTCGGAATGGCTAGGTCATCTACGCGGGCTTTCCGACGAAACGCATGATTACCTGGGCGTGCCTGCCTATCAATTTGTGTTTATGCATTTGGCCTGGTGGTTTCCGTGGTCGATCGCGCTGCTCCCCGGAGTGATGTTCGCCTGGCGCCGCGTGATGCGGCCACCTGAGATCAATTTCGCCGACGCACTGCCGCTTTGCTGGATGGGCGTCGTTTTTGTCCCGCTGCTCTTTCTGGGGCAACGGCAGGATTATTATTCGATGAGTATGTGGAGCGCGTTTGCGCTCTGGGCGGCACTCGTATGGGACCGGATGCCACAGAGGTGGCGCGCCGCGGGCGCGTTCGCCGTGGGTCTCACCGGCTTGATGAGCGCCGCGGCGGCATTCTTCCTTGCCAGCGCCGCGCGCGCTTTGAACGGAGACTGGGGCGCGATGGATGCGCGCTGGACCGCCTGGAAGGCATTACACGATATGCCCATTTCAGCTTGGCTGGCATTACGTCCATTGCTGGTGATTACGGGTAGCTCTCTCGTGTTTTTCTCGCTGCTGGCGCTTTACTTTATTTTCAAACGGCGCGAGAAACTCGCTGCCATCGTCCTGGCTGCGTCGATGGTTCCAATTGGGCTCAGCATGATGGATGGGGTCGCGCGAACCGCGCCCTATTTTTCACTCGCCGATGTAGCCCGATTTCTAAATACGCGCCTCGAAGCAGGCGGCGATACGATTTTTGAAGGGCCGCTGGATGAGAGCAGTAGCCTAATTTTTTATCTGAACCGGAAGTTCTTTCTTGTTAATCAAAACCGCCAGAGAGCGGCGCCGCTGGGCACGCCGCCGGTCGATATTTTTCTGAATGAAAACGCGGTCTTGGAGAAATGGGCTCAACCCGATGCGGTTTATCTCATCGTGGAGCAAAGCCGGGCGGATTACTGGAAACAGCTATTCACCAGTCGCTTTCACATTTATCACCAAGTCATCACGTCGGGGACGTACGTGGTGCTCGGTAATCAGCTCTAAAGGTGCATCGGGACGCGAGGGACGGGCGATCTAAAGTTGAAAAACCTGGAGGCCGGCTTAATGTGCCGGCTCATTTCGCGAGAGAAAAGAATTATGTCGCAACATCGCAGTTTAAAAGGAGTGAGCACCATAGCTGCCAGACGCAATGTGCTGAAACGCTTCGAGCGCATCGAGCTTTTAAAGAAGCGGGGTCAATGGAAGAAAGGCAGTAAAGTCATCGGCCTGCCGAAAACGAAGCCAGATGTGTGACGCCCTTACATTGTGATGAGTTGATCGCGGCGGGTCGCGTCACCGTCAACGGTAAAGTCTGCACAAACTTCAGCGCACAGCCCAGCGCGCATGACCACGTCAAGATCGATGGCAAACTAGTTCGCGTCGCTCCGCCGCTTACCATCGTGCTGCATAAACCCGCCGGATTTGTTTCGACCCGAAAAGATGAGCAGGGGCGCGACACGGTGTTTGATCTGCTTCCACAAAAATTTTCCCGACTCTTCAACATCGGACGTCTGGACGCGCAAACTGAAGGTTTGCTTCTTCTCACAAATGACGGCGAACTCGCGCAGCGCCTTACCCACCCGCGTTATAAGACCGACAAGGAATATGAGATGACGCTGGATCGGGCGTGGGACCAAGCGCTCGCGCCGAAATTGCTGCGGGGAATTTTTCTCGATGGCCAGCGAGCCAAAATCGCGCGTCTTCATTCAGTCTCGCCCACGCGTTTGCGCGTTGTGTTGCAGCAGGGAATAAATCGGCAGATTCGTCGCATGTTTGAAGCCGTTGGCTACCGCGTCAAACATCTTGTCCGCGTCCGAATCGGAAATCTTCGGCTGGGCGATTTGCCCCAGGGGCATTGGCGCGTGCTGACAAGACGCGAGCTGACGGCACTAGCGAAAACAGACAACTCGCCCCTTGCCCACTATGAAGCTCAATGATTGTAGCGCGCTGATCACGGGTGCTTCTTCCGGCATCGGCCGCGAATTTGCGCGACAACTTGCCAACCGTGCGCGCTCAATTGTTCTCCTCGCACGACGAAGCGAACGTTTAGCCGATTTACGCGACGAATTGTTGAACCGAAATCCAAACCTGGACGTCCACGTTCGCATTGTCGATCTTGCCGACAAGGCGCAGATCGAATTGCTGATCGATTCGCTCGCGCGTGATAAGATCGATGTCGATCTTTTGATCAATAATGCCGGGCTCGGCGATAGCGGTCCCTTTGCGAAGAGCGATCCAATGCGAAATGAGCAAATGGCACTGGTAAACATGGTCGCGCTCACGTCGCTCACTCGCCATCTGCTTCCGCAAATGATCGCGAACCGCCGGGGTGGAATTCTCAATGTCAGTTCGTCGGCTGGTTTTCTTCCGATCCCTGGTGACGCCGTTTACGCCGCTACCAAGGCTTACGTCACAAGCTTCTCTGAAGCGCTTCGGGCTGAACTCCGGCGAGCAGGCGTGAGCGTATGCGCTGTGTGCCCCGGTCCCGTGCGCACGGAATTTCAAGAAGTCGCCAGCCGTCCCGGCCGGAACGTCAAGCCCGGCCCAGGCCCTGACTTTCTCCAAGTTCCGGTCGCACAAGTCGTGCGCCAGGCGCTGGCAGCACTGGAAGCAGACCGGCCGCTCGTGATTCCTGGATTTGCAATGAAACTTGCAATGTTTCTGACTCGACTGATGCCGATGCCAGTGGTGCGCTTGATACTATGGCTCTCGCCGAGGGGAGGCTGAACTGAACGCCGGTGCGCAAACAAAAGCGGCAGCCACTTTGACCGCCGCCGGTCACTTGCCGCTCAAGTGGCGGGACGGATAGGAGTACGAGCCGCTGGAAACAAAACCAACGAGCAAAACGGAAGAGGAAGCG